>Ga0081538_10000614_pt1 | contig 39533 bp, 33 predicted proteins | sample TabmetS5T2R1_FD_71022 | JGI IMG/M metagenome (GOLD analysis project Ga0081538, IMG submission 71022) | Tabebuia heterophylla rhizosphere microbial communities from the University of Puerto Rico - S5T2R1 | ecosystem: Host-associated > Plants > Roots > Rhizosphere ... | reverse complement strand
GCTGCTGGTCAACACCGACGGCACGCCATCGATAATGTGGCACCCCGCTGGCACGTCGAAACGCCGTCCGGTCGTGCGGCCTACGTAGTGCAAGATCAGCAGTTGATCTTTAGCCTGCCCGCGAGCGATCAAGCGCCGCATTAGCGGGTTGATCAGACGGAATAACGCATCAGGAGGATGTACCCGCTCGATCGGCGGCCTGCTACGTGTCACGACGCGCATGCTGCCATACTCGACAGCGGCTGGGGTGCAGCAAGGTTTCCTGTACGGAATGTGAAGAGCGCCAGCTGTCATGTGCCCCAGGCGGTTGCGCAACAGCCGGGTCACGCTTAGGTTAGGCTCACCTCATATATAGGTTTACCTAACTTGGAGCGTCATTTTGTTCAGTGTGCGACGGATCGCGGGCGGACTCGTCGGAGTCTTGCTAACCCTTGGGCTCGCCGGGTGCGGGGGCGACGAAGAGTCTGGTCAAGCGACAGCCGAATCCCAGAGCGACAACAAGATCACCATCTACAGCGGTCGCAGCGAAGAACTCGTGCAGCCGGTGTTTGATCAGTTCAGCAAGGAGACAGGCATCGAGGTTGAGCATCGGTACGGCAACACCGCCCAGCTCGCGGCGCAGCTGTTGGAGGAGGGCGAGAAGTCGCCAGCCGACGTGTTCTTTGCTCAGGACGCAGGCGCCTTAGGCGCGGTGACCAAGGCCGGTATGTTCGCTCCGCTGCCGTCGTCAGCAACAGAGCTCGTACCGGAGGAATACCGAGCCAGCAATGATGCGTGGATAGGAGTCACCGCGCGGTCCCGGGTTCTTGCTTATAACCCAGACCTGGTCGCCAAAGATGATCTTCCCGAGTCTGTCTATGAACTGACCGAGCCCGAGTGGAAGGGCAAGGTTGGGGTGGCACCAACCAATGCCTCGTTCCAGGTGTTCGTCACGGCCATTCGGGTCCAGGACGGTGACGACAAGGCGAGGGAGTTCCTTGCCGGACTCAAGGCCAATGAGCCTGCGATCCGCGACGGAAATGCACCCATCCTGGAAGAGATCAACGACGGCAAGATCGCCGTGGGACTCATTAACCACTACTACGTCGGCGAACTGGCCAAGGAGAAAGGCATCACCCCGGACGCGCTCAGCGCCAAGCTGTACTTCTTTCCGGACGGTGACCCTGGTGCGTTGGTCAACGTCGCAGGCGTCGGCGTGCTCAAGAACGCCGCCGACGACCCAGACGCGCAAGCTTTTGTTGACTACCTCCTCGACGAGAAGGCCCAGAGCTACTTCGCAGAGCAGACGTACGAGTACCCAGTCGTTGACGGCGTGTCAGGGCCGAGCGGCGTACCGGCACTGGATGAGCTCGAGGGACCGGAGATCGACCTGAACGACCTTGATTCACTCGAGCAGACCATCACGCTCATCAAGGAATCGGGATTGACTCCCTGAACCTCCACGCCACTGTCGTGCCGCGGGTATCAGCCGTACCCGCGGCACGGTCGGTCGTCCTTCCAGCCGCGGCAGCCCTCGCCGTCAGCATTGCCCTGATCCCGCTTTGCTATCTAGTCGTACGCACGGCGCGTGTCGGCTGGGCTGGCATTGTCGACGAGCTTCTCACCGTGCGAGTCGCCGAACTCGCCGTGCGCAGCCTGGGGTTGGCTCTCGTCGTGAGCACCGCCTGCATCCTGCTCGGCGTATGCTGCGCGTTCGCTGTGACCCGCACCGATCTGCCCGGTCGACGGTTCTTCGGCGTGCTGGCAGCCTTGCCACTTGCCGTCCCGACCTACGTTGCTGCCTTCGGCTGGGTCTCCACGTTCAACGACTTTGAGGGCTTCTGGCCAGCCGCGTTGGTCCTCACGCTGTGTTGCTATCCGTACGTATATCTGCCCGTCGCGGGGTCGCTCGTCGGAGCTGATCCTGCGCAGGAGGAAGTGTCGAGATCGCTCGGCCGCGGCCCCCTGGGTACATTCCTTGGCGTTACCGTGCGGCAGGTCAGGCCCGCCATCATGGCCGGTGCATTGCTTGTCGCTCTTTACGTGCTGTCCGACTTCGGAGCGGTGTCTATCCTGCGGACCGACACGTTTACGCGGGCGATCTTCATCCAGTTCGAGCTGGGATTCGACCGTACCGGCGCCCTCGTGCTGTCCAATGTGCTCATTGCGCTCACAGTGGTGCTGCTCGTCGCGGAGAGCCTGATGCGCAGACGGCAAGCGAGGTATGCACCCGTCGGCGCAGCCGTACGGCGTGCTCATCCCACGGCCCGCCTGGGCTGGCTGCGGTGGCCCTCAGTCTTCATGCTCGTCGCGGTATCGCTGTTAGCGCTGGGCGTTCCCGTCGTTAATCTCGCGCAACGCTTCACTTCCGGGACGTCTCGCCCCGGATCACTGGCCGAGGTGGTCTCAGCAGCGGGCAGCTCACTATTGGTCTCGGTGGCAGGAGCAGCACTCGCCACCCTTCTAGCCCTGCCAATTGGGATTCTGGCCGCGCGCCGACACGGCCGGTTTCCGACTCTGATTGAGCGCCTGAGTTACCTAACGCACGCTCTCCCTGGCGTCGTGATCGGGCTGTCCCTAGTTTTCTTCGGAGTCACCATGGCCTTTGCGCTTTACCAGACCGTCTGGCTGCTGTTGCTTGCGTACGCCGCTCTGTTCCTACCGTTAGCCGTTGCTGCGGTGACGTCGGCCGCAGGGCAATCTCCACCGATGCTGGAAGACGTCGCGCGCTCCCTCGGACGGCCGTCGAGCACGGTGTGGCGTACGGTCACCTTGCCGCTCGTCATGCCCGGTATCGGCGCCGGAGCCGCGCTGGTATTCATCACCGGGATGAAGGAACTACCCGCGACCTTGCTCCTTCGACCGACCGGCATGGAGACCCTGGCAACCAGGCTATGGACGCATACCGCGGTTGCGTCCTATGCAGCGGCGGCGCCGTATGCGGCACTTTTGGTGCTGTTAACGGTGGTCCCAACCTGGCTGCTCACTGTCCGACTTGGCATTCTGCAGCGAGGGGGTGACACATGAGCACGCTGACGGTACAGGGTGTGGCCAAGGCTTTCGGCCGCACCCAGGCCGTTGCCGGTGTCGATCTGTCCGTAATATCCGGGGCCCTGGTCGCTGTCCTCGGCCCGTCCGGTTGCGGTAAGACGACGCTGCTGCGCTGCATCGCCGGATTCGAGCGGATCGACCGGGGTGAGATCACCCTCGACGGCCGTCTGCTCGCGGGAGGCCAGGCGCACATGCCACCACACCGGCGGCGGGTCGCCGTCGTACCTCAGGAGGGCGCGCTGTTCCCGCATCTGTCCGTCGAGGACAACGTGGCCTATGGCTTGAACCGTACGGCTCGCCGGTCCGGGCGAGTGGCAGAAGTGCTTGCTTTAGTCGGGTTAGCGGGCTTGGAGCAGCGGATGCCGCATGAACTGTCCGGAGGCCAGCAGCAGCGGGTCGCGGTCGCGCGTGCCTTGGCCCCGCGACCTCCGCTTGTATTGCTCGATGAGCCCTTCTCTGCGCTGGATGCCAGTTTGCGGATGGAGGTCCGCGCCGACGTACGGAAGGCGCTGCGTGCCGACAACGCCACCGCGATTCTTGTGACCCACGACCAGGACGAGGCGCTGTCCACGGCCGACCAAGTCACGGTGATGCGTGCGGGGCGTACGGTACAGACCGGGTCGCCGATCGATGTCTATCGGAAACCGGTGGACGAGTGGGTGGCTGGCTTCGTCGGTGACGCCGTTCTGGTGCAAGGGATGGCCCGAGGTGCTGCGGCTAAGACCTCGCTCGGACCCGTGACCCTGCTCGACAGCTCCTTGCCGGCTATCGAACAGACACCTGTGACCGCACTGATCCGGCCGGAACAGGTACTGCTCGGCCCGCAGGAAAGCGCACCTTCGACAGCTGTGCCTGCGACGGTCACCCGCCGGGTCTTCCACGGACATGACGAACTGATCATGCTCCGGCTGGTCGACGGTACGAATGCATTGTCCCGTGCGCTGGACGGCACGACACCCATCGGAGTAGGCGACCGGTGCGCGGTCTGGGTCAGGGGTCCGGTCCGCGCTTGGCCGCGCGCGCCTGAACCATTCTCGTAGTTGATCTTGAGGTCCAGCAACCTCGGCATTTCATCGGCATGGGGCCGGCGCGGCCTGATCATCCAGGCGGGCGTTTTGACACTTTGGCCACCGTCAAAAGCACGGCAGAATTCTCCAGCGCCTCAAGACCATGGCGGCGATCGGGAATGATCAGCAGATCTCCACGAGCGGCGTCCCAGGAATTGTCACCTGCCAAGAGTCGTACCCGCCCGTGCAAGATCAGCGCCGTTGCCTCGCCTGGATTCTCATGTTCGGAAAGTCGTGAGCCCGCGATCATGCCGATCATGGTCTGCCGCAGCACTTTTTCGTGACCGCCATAGACGGTGTCTGCGGTGTGCCCGCCAGCCGCAGTGGTGGCCAACTTCATCTGCTGGCGTGCCAGGGCCTCGAGAGAGATCTTCTGCATGCCAACAGTGTGGCCTCTTCAGGCATCCGATTACTGCATGCCACCCAACTGGCAGTCTGTCCTTTATGCGCCGGTTCACCCAGGTCGATGTCTTCACCGATGAATTGATGTTTGGAAACCCGGTGGCCGTGGTCCACGACGCCGATGAGTGGACCACGCAAGAGATGGCCGACTTCGCCAGATGGACCAATCTCAGTGAAACGACATTCCTCTCCGCTCCCACCGACGACCAGGCCGATTATCAGGTGAGAATCTTCACTGTCCGGCAGGAGCTGCCCTTCGCCGGACATCCCACCCTGGGCTCTGCCCATGCGTGGTTGGAGGCAGGGGGCGTTCCGAAAGACCCAGACTGCCTAGTCCAGCAGTGCGGTGCCGGACTGGTACGGGTCCGGCGCGACGGTACGCGGCTGGCCTTTGCTGCCCCGCCACTCATCAGAGGCGGTGATGTCGCGGCGCAGGACTTGGCGGAGATTACAGCCTTCCTCGGTATTGATCGGAGCCAGGTCGTTGATGCTCAGTGGGCCGACAACGGCCCGGGCTGGGTGGCGTTGTTGCTCGCCGATGCCGAGACTGTCCTGTCGTTGGAGCCCAACCCGGCAGCAGCGGACCGATTCGATGCCGTCGGCGTGATTGGTCCACATTCCGCGGACTCGGAGGTCGACTTCGAAGTCCGGGCCTTTGCGCAACTGGAAGGGCTGCGTGAAGACCCAGTCACCGGCAGCCTCAACGCTGCACTGGGTGAGTGGCTGATTGGTACCGGTCGGGCGCCGAGCTCGTATGTCGCGGCCCAGGGAACTGCCCTCGGGCGGCGTGGTCGGGTCTACGTGACCAAGGTTGGGGACGAAGTCTGGGTCGGCGGCGACTCTGTAACAGGCGTGAGCGGGATAGTCCACAAATAACCGCTCGTAACACGCTGAGGCTCCATGATCTAGCCGGCTGCCTTTCTAACCAGCTGCCTTTATAAACCTTCTATTTCAGCTCTTGACAACTCTGGTCGCCCCAAGGTTGTCTGACTTAGTCAGAGAGGCTGACTACGTAGTCAGGACGCCATGGAGGCAGCCAGCCCCGAGTCGCCGGGCCCGGGCCCGCGCAGCGTAGTGATGGTTGACGTTGCGCGTCTGGCGGGCGTGTCCCAGAAGACGGTGTCTCGGGTGGTCAACGGTGCACCTCACGTCCGTCCCGTGCTTCGCGAGCGAGTGAATCGCGCGATCGCAGAGCTGGGTTACCGTCCGAATGTTGCCGCTCAAGCATTGGCGCGGGAGCGCAGTCACACGATTGGTGTGCTGGCCCTGGGCACGCGTTTCTTTGGCCCCTCGCGACGGGTCTTCACGTTGGAACATGAGGCGCGGCGACTCGGCTACACCATGGCACTGACTTCGGTGCCTGACTTGTCGGCGCGGAGTGTCGCCGACGGGATCGATGCATTGCTGAAGCGGGGGATCGAGGGCCTGGTCGTAGAGGTGCCGACGCATCTCATAGACATCGACCCTGCCCAACTCGGTGGATTGCCCGTGGTGACGAGCGCCGGCTGGATCATTGGGGTTACCCGCCAAGCCGTCGTCGACATCGACCAAGAAGAGGCGTGTCGCGAGCTGACCGGGTATCTACTCGGGTTGGGCCACCGCACCGTATGGCATGTGGCTGGCCCGCGGGATTGGGATGCGGCCCAGAAGCGCCTTGACGGGTGGCGATCAGCCCTTCGTGCCGCCAACGTTCGGGTACCACGCGTGCTCTTCGGTGACTGGTCGGCCGCGTCAGGTTATGAACAAGGGTTAAAACTTGCCGCCCACGAAGATGTCACCGCAATCTTCGCGGCCAATGACCAGATGGCAATGGGCATCCTGCGCGCACTGCATGAGGCTGGCCGGGAGATCCCAAGCGACGTTTCAGTTATCGGCTTCGACGATGTTCCAGAAGCCGAATTCCAGATGGTGCCGTTGACGACGGTTGCCGTCGACGCCGAAGAGGTCGCACAACGCATTTTGGCGGAGCTACTGCAGATGATCGAAGGAGCAGAGCCGCCACCTGGCCCGGTTATCTTGCCGGGAACCAAGCTCATTATCCGTAACTCATCTGGCCCGGTTAGCCACGATCACCGCCGTCCGCGATTAGTCACGGAGGCAAGGCAATTCTCCATTCCCCAACACGATTAGGAAGGACGGCAATGTCTGCCACCCCATTCACCCGACGCAAGTTCCTCATTTCCACGGCGGCAGCTGCCTCAAGCGCCTGGTTCCTCGCTGCCTGCAGCGGAGGTGAGGCTGAAACTCCAGCCGCTGCTCCGCAGTCACCCTCGCAGGTCCCTCAGGCAGATATCGACGCAGCGATGAACACCGAGACCACATTGACCTTCTGGACCTGGGTGCCCGACATTCAGAACGAGGTCAAGCTGTTCACCACGAAATACCCCAAGATCAAAGTGAATGTGACCAACGTCGGTCAGGGCGCCCCGCATTACCAGAAGCTGCGGACCGCTATCCAGTCCGGCCAAGGCGCCCCGGACGTCGCCCAGGTCGAGTTCCAATACATCAACTCCTTCACGTTGGGTGAAGGGAACTTGCTTGACCTCACCCCATACGCGCCACCGGCGCTGAAGGACTCCTATCCAGAGTGGGTGTGGTCTCAGGTCAACACCAACGGCGGCCTGTGGGGCATACCCCAGGACACGGGCCCAATGGGCCTGCTCTACCGGGAGGACCTCCTGCAGCAGGCTGGGATCGAGCCACCGAAGACCTACGAAGATTTCGCTGCCGCGGCTCAGACCTACCGCACCAAGAATCCAGACAGCTACCTGGTGAACGTCGCCCCGAGCCAAGCCGGCCAGATGATCGCTTATATGTGGCAGGCCGGTGTCCGTCCCTTTACCTTCGATGGCCAGCAAACCGTCAAGGTCGACTTGGCTAGCGAGCAGGCCAAGAGCGTAGTCAAGTTCTGGGGTGATCTGGTGACCAGCGGAACCGCTTCGAATGACACTGACTTCAATGACTCGTGGTACCAGGGTCTGGCCAACGGCAAATACGCAACCCTGCCGATAGCGGCCTGGGGTCCAGTCTTCCTGCAAGGTACGGCCGGCAAGACATCCGGGAAGTGGCGCGCCACCGACTTGCCCCAGTGGGATCCCAGCACGCTGGTTTCCAGCAACTGGGGCGGGTCCACCGACGCGGTACTCAAGCTGAGCAAGAATCAGATCGCTGCATCGCAGCTCGCCTTGTTCATTAACACCGACAAGGAGTCGGCCCTGAAGTTCGCCAACGAACAATTCTTGTTCCCGGCAATGAAGGAGATCCTGACCGATCCGAGCTTCCTCAACCAGGAATTCAAGTTCTACGGCGGCCAAAAGGTGAACGAGAAGTTCGCTCAGATCTCTGAGACTGTCGGCACCGATTTCCAGTGGCTGCCGTTCATGGACTTCGTGTACACGAATTTCACCGAGACCCTCGGCAAGGCGTTCGCCGACAAGACCGACGCGGTCGCTGGGCTACAGGCATGGCAGGACGCCTGCGCCAAGTACGCCAAAGACCAGGGCTTTACGGTCGCCTGATTGTTGCTCGGCGCCTGCTACTTCGTGGCAGGCGCCAAGCGCAAATGCCTGGAAGGGGCCTTATGTCCACTCTCGTGAACGCCGCGCCCGAAGTGGCGAGCACAACCCCGCGACGGTCGCGCCTCACGGCAGCCAAGCGCCGCCAGTACGGCGCGGCCTACGTCCTCGTGATGCCGTTCTTCATCATCTTCGTTGCGATGGTCGTCGTGCCGCTGTTCTACGCCGGATATCTGTCGTTCTACAAGGAGCGCCTGATTGGTGGTACGAGCTTTGTCGGCTTCCAGAACTATGCCGATGCCCTCACCGATCCGCTCTTCTTGAGCGGCATCTTCCGGATGGCGATCTTCCTGGTCGTCCAAGTGCCGATCATGATCGCCCTTGCCTTGTTCTTCGCCCTCGCCATAGACAGTGGGATGATGAAGCTCGCCAAATTCAGCCGGTTGGCGATCTTCGTGCCGTACGCGGTGCCGGGTGTCGTCGCCACCTTGATGTGGGGCTACCTGTACGGGCGTGACTTCGGACCCTTTGCGCAGCTCAGCAGGGCGCTGGGATTCGGACCGCCACCGTTCTTCACCGAGAACGGCATGCTTTTCTCGATCATGAATATCGTGAACTGGGAGTTCATCGGCTACAACATGATCATCATCTACGCGGCGCTGCGGTCGCTTCCCAGCGAGCTCTACGAGGCGGCCCGCGTCGACGGCGCATCCGAACCTCGCGTCGCGTGGTCGATCAAGATCCCTGCGGTTCGACCGGCGCTGCTGCTGACAGTGATCTTCTCGGTGATCGGCACATTTCAGCTCTTCAACGAACCGAAACTGATGTATCCCTTGGCGCCGAACGTGATCGGCACTGCCTGGTCGCCCAACCTCTATGCCTACAACATCGCATTCGTCAACCAAGACGCCAACTATGCAGCCGCGCTGGCGTTCTTGCTGGGCATCGTGATCATGATCGTTTCCTACATCGTGCAGCTGTCGAACCAACGCAAGGAGCGCCGCTCATGACTGACGCGATTCCGGGCAAGCATCGCCCAGCCGTGGTCGCAGCCGAAGGATTCCCGGTTCTTGTGGAGAGAGATCGGGATCAGGAAGCCCAAGCGGAGCGCCGTCGGCCGCGCAAACCGACGAGCTGGCTGCTGACCGTCTTCATGTTGATCTGCGTCGGCTACTTCCTATTTCCGCTGTTCTGGCTGGTCGTTGCCTCCACCAAGTCCAATGACGACCTCTTCAGCAGCTTCGGGTTGTGGTTCGCCGACTTCAACCTGGTCGAGAACATCCAAACCGTGCTGACCTTCCAGGACGGCGTCTTCATCCGCTGGGCAGTCAACTCGGTGATCTACGCGGTGGTCAGCGCGGTCGGCGCCTCGTTCCTGGCGACGGCGGCCGGGTACGGCTTCGCGAAGTATCAGTTCCCCGGCAGCGTCGCATTGTTCTCTATCACCCTCGGCGCGATCATGATCCCGCTGGCCGCGCTGACGGTTCCCACATACCTTCTGTTCGCCGAGGCAGGCCTGACCGACACGTATTGGGCCATCATCCTGCCCTCGCTGGCCACTCCGTTCGGAGTGTTCCTGATGCGCGTTTATGCCGCAGACGCCGTCGACGACGCACTGATCGAGGCAGGTCGAGTCGACGGCGTCGGAGAGCTACGGATCTTCTTCACGATCGCGCTCAGGCTCCTCTTGCCCGGTTCGGTGACTGTGCTGCTCTTCACGCTGGTGGCGACCTGGAACAACTACTTCCTGCCGCTGATCATGCTCAACTCTGCGGACAAGTTCCCACTCACGGTCGGCCTGGCACTGTGGCAGTCGGCCGCGGCCGGAGGTGGTGGTGCCCAGGCACTGTTCTCCACCGTGATCACCGGCTCCTTGCTGGCGATCATTCCGCTGGTGATCGCCTTCTTGTTCCTGCAGCGCTATTGGCAATCCGGCTTGGCTACCGGCGGCGTCAAGACCTGACACGCATCGAAAGGAAATCACCAATGGTTTCAGCACGAGATCGCGTGCTCTTCGGCGCTGCCTACTACCACGAATACCAGCCAAGCCCACGACTCGATACCGACTTGGATCTGATGGCGGCGGCCGGCTTCTCCGTCATCAGAGTTGGGGAGTCGGTTTGGGCCACCTGGGAACCGGAGGACGGGCGCTTCGACCTGGAGTGGCTCAAGCCAGTGCTCGATGGTGCCCACCAACGCGGCATTGGAGTCGTTCTGGGCACCCCGACCTACGCCGCGCCGCCGTGGTTGGCCCGGCGCTACCCCGAGATCGCTGCAGAGCCATCCACTGGGCAACCGATGCCGTGGGGTGCCCGGCAAGAAATCGACTACACCCATCCGGCGTTCAAGTTCTACGCCGAGAGGATCATTCGTAAGATCGTTTCCCGTTACGCGGAACATCCGGCAGTGATCGGATACCAAGTCGACAACGAGCCCGGCATGCTGTTGTTCCACAACCATGGCGTCTTCCAGCGCTTCGTCGATGAGCTGCGTCACAACTACGGAACGGTGGAAGCGCTCAACGAAGCGTGGGGTCTGGTGTATTGGTCCCACAAGCTCAGCACCTGGGCAGACCTGTGGACACCAGACGGCAACTGGCAGCCCCAGTACGATCTCGCCTGGCGCACCTTCCAGGCCAAACTGACGACCGAATTCATCGCCTGGCAGGCCGACATCGTTCGCGAGTACGCCCGAGACGACCAGTTCGTTACGACATGCATTTCCTACGATCGGCCGACAGTGGACGACGCGAACCTCACCGCAGCCCTCGACGTGACCGCGGGCAATCCCTACTACGCCATGCAGGACGCGCTGGCCGTACCCAGCATCAGCGTCAGCCCCCAGGGTTGGACAACCTCAGGAGCCTGGACGCTGTTTCTTTCGGCGGACCGGATGTATGCCTCCAAACAGGCACCGTTCCTTATTACCGAGACCAATGCCGGCGCAATCGGTGGATCATCGACTAACTTTCCTGCCTACGAAGGACAGTGGCGGCAGGCAGCGTGGGCATTCGTCGCCCGTGGCGCCGAGATGATCGAGTACTGGCACTGGCACACCAACCACTTCGGCACCGAGACGTACTGGATCGGCATCCTGCCGCACGATCAGCAACCAGGCCGCGTTTATGAGGAGCTAAGTCAACTCGGCGCCCAATTCCGTAAAGCAGGTTCTCGGGTCGTCGGGCTCCGTCCGGACGCTCAGATCGGCCTGCTGTACTCGGCTCGGTCCAAGTGGGGACTGGCGTTTCAAGCGGCTTTCCCACAACCGGGCAAGGGCACGGCCGCCTGGTCCCCACAAGACATGGATCGCCGGTCTTACCACCGGATCTTCGAAGCCTTCTACCGTGGCACCTTTGACGCGGGCGTGCCAGCGCGGCTCATCCACGATGTCCAGATCATTGGACCGGACGGCAGCCGGCTTCTCGAGCCTGCTGCCGTAGCCGAGGAGTTGCCGGTGTTGATCGTTACCGGTCTGCTGGTTGCCGACGACGACCTGCTCAGCTGGCTACGGGATTACGCCGCCGCGGGTGGCCATCTTGTCATCGGGCCACGCACCGCGTACGGCGACGAAGAGGGGCGGGCCCGACTCGAGGTGAAACCGGCGCACCTAGCCGATGGTGGTGGCGTGCGTTATCAGGAGTTTTCCAACCTCGGTGAGACGCTGCCTGTGGTTGCTGAGACCGATGCGATCACTTTGTCCGATGGGGCTGCTGCCACCGACTGGGTCGACGGACTGATCAGCGACGGCGCGAAGGTGATCATCGGCTATGACCACCCGCACTTCGGCCGATTCCCAACGGTCGTGTCCAACGAGCACGGTCGGGGTCGGATTACCACGGTCGGCACGGTGCCTAACCCTGCCCTAGCCGCCGACCTCGTGCGATGGCTTCCTCCTGAGCAGGGTCAGCGATGGGAATCCCTACCACCATCGGTCACCGTTTATTCGGCGACCAATGCAGATGGCGAACGCATCCATGTCGTCCATAACTGGAGCTGGTCTCCCGCACAGCTCACCCTGCCGCGGGAGATGACCGACATCCTCGCTGAGGGTGACCCGTCGACGCGTGATCTTGAACTCGGTCCCTGGGACGTCCGAGTTCTGGCCGAATGACGCATCTCCGGAGGGAGCGGACTAGGAATTCGTCTAGATGTGGTCGATGGCTGCTCGTTCGACTGGTAGGGCGGCGAGGTATCGCTGCGTGAAGGCGTCGAAGCCGGCGACCTCCGCCGGGTCTGGGTCTACTGTCAGCAGGTCGGCATCGGCGAATACCTGCGTATTCAGAAAGTCGTCAAGGCTCTGGCCGTCGGTCTGATCGACAAGGTACGACGCGAGGACGGCGATTCCCCAGGCGCCGCCCTCGGCAGCAACCTCGCCGACTGAGACCGGGGTATTGATGGCGGCAGCGAGGAAGTTCTGCGCAACGCCCCTGGTCTTGAATAGCCCGCCGTGTGCGAACATCCGCTCCAGCCGTACGCCTTCATTCTTCTGCAGTACGTCCATTCCGATCCGCAAGGTGGCCAAGGATGCGAACAAGTGGGTGCGCATGAAGGTGGCGAGATTGAAGCTGCCGTCGGGGGAGCGGACGAAGAGCGGGCGACCCTCGTCGAGTTCGGTGATGGGCTCGCCGGAAAGGTAGTTGTAGGCCATCAGCCCGCCGCAGTCTGGCGCACCCGCCCGAGCGGCGGTGAACAAGGTCTCGAAGATCGTGGCGGTGTCGGCGTCGGTGCCGAGTGCCTTGGCAAATTCCGCGAACAAGCCGACCCACGCGTTCAGTTCGCTGGCGCCGTTGTTGCAGTGCACCATCGCCACCAGGTCGCCGGCCGGTGTGGTGACCAGATCCAGCTCACGGTGTACTTGGCTGAGTTCCTGCTCGAGCACGACCATCGCGAAGATGCTCGTGCCAGCGCTTACGTTCCCGGTGCGGGGTGCGACCGAGTTGGTGGCGACCATGCCCGTGCCGGCGTCGCCCTCGGGTGGGCACATGAGGATTCCGGGGCGCAGCCGTCCATCTGGGTCGAGCAGTTTGGCGCCGGCTTCGGTGAGTTCACCGGCCGGCTGGCCGGCTACCGCGATCGTGGGCAGCAGATCGGCTAACCGCAATTCCACTCCCGCCTCGGCAGCGAGTTGATCAAATCGCCGGAGCATCGTGACGTCGTAGCTGCCGGTCGCGATGTCGATCGGGACCATGCCGCTGGCATCACCGATGCCGAGGACCTGCCGGCCGGTGAGCTGCCAATGGACGTAACCAGCCAGCGTAGTCAGGTGCGCGATGCGGCCGAGATGATCTTCACCGTTCAGGATTGCCTGGTAGAGATGCGCGATGCTCCACCGGTGCGGGATGTTGTGTCCGAACTCGGCGCTCAGGCGTTCGGCGGCCTCGCCGGTGTTGGTGTTGCGCCAGGTTCGGAAGGGCGTCAGCAGTTCGCCGTCGGAGCCGAAGGCGAGATAGCCGTGCATCATGGCCGAGATTCCGAGGGCGCCGACCGAGACTAGCTCGACGTCGTAGCGTCGCTGCACGTCGGAAACCAAGTCGGCGTAGCACGCCTGGATTCCGGCCCAGACCGCCTCCAAGGAGTAGGTCCAGGTCCGATCGATGAACTGGTTCTCCCAGTCGTGGTTTCCGACTGCAATCGGCGTGTGGTCCGGTCCCGTCAAGACTGCCTTGATGCGCGTCGACCCGAGCTCAATTCCCATGGCGGTGCGGCCCTCGATGATGGCCTGGCTCGTGTTGGTCTCCATGTCGCATATCCTCCTGGCCCCGACCCAACGCAGCCCGTTCACCACACTTAACCAGTCCAGTCCACGGGTCGAGGCTGACGATATCGTCGTGCCAAAGGAGTGTTGAGCGTGGCGGTAGATCTCGCACGAGCCCACGGCAGCGATTACGGGAGACGGCATGGGTGTGGACGCTGAGATCCGTGATGTGGTGCAGCGGATTCGCCACGAAGTCGCAGAGTTGCATGATCATCTCCCACGCAACTCTCTGGTGGTGTGGACTGCTGGCAATGTGTCGGCCAGGGTGCCGGGCCGGGATCTTTTGGTGATCAAGCCGTCGGGCGTGAGCTACGACGAGCTGTCCGCCGACAACATGGTGGTTACTGATCTTGAGGCGAATCTGGTCGAGGGTGATCATGCACCGTCCTCCGACACCGCAGCGCACGCCTATGTCTACAAGCACATGCCGCAGGTTGGCGGAGTTGTGCACACTCATTCGACGTACGCCACGGCGTGGGCTGCCCGTGGTGAGCCGATCCCCTGTGTTTTGACCATGATCGCGGATGAGTTCGGTGGAGATATCCCGGTCGGGCCATTCGCGTTGATCGGCGACGACTCCATCGGTCGGGGGATCGTCGAGATCCTCTCCGGGCATCGCTCTCCAGCGGTGTTGATGAAGAACCATGGCGTCTTCACAATCGGACCGACGCCGAAGGCTGCGGTGAAGGCCGCGGTGATGTGCGAGGACGTTGCGCGCACCGTACACATTGCCCGGCAGATTGGTCAGCCGCTGCCTATCACACAAGAGGATGTGGATGCGCTCTTCGAGCGTTACCAGCGTGCCTACGGCCAACGTTGAGCATGACGAACGGAGGAAGACCCATGACAGCGACGGCGTCGCACTGCTGGTTCTTGACAGGGAGCCAAGGCCTCTACGGCCCTGAGACCCTGAAGCAGGTCGAGCGCCAGTCTCAGCAGATTGTTGATCAACTCAATGACTCCGGGCAGCTGCCGCTGCAGGTCCGGTGGCAGCCCGTGCTCACCGATGCCGAAGCCATCCATCGGATGATGCTGGACGCCAACGCCGACCCAGACTGCCTTGGTGTGATCACGTGGATGCACACGTTCTCGCCGGCGAAGATGTGGATCACCGGGCTGGATGCGCTGCAGATTCCGTTGCTGCACCTGCATACCCAGGCCAATGTCAGTTTGCCGTGGGCCGAGATCGACATGGATTTCATGAACCTCAATCAGGCAGCACACGGTGATCGAGAGTTCGGCTACATACAGACGCGCCTCGGTTTGCCCCGGAAGACGGTTGCCGGCCATGTCTCCGATCCCCGAGTGGTTGAGCGCATCGCAATCTGGCAACGCGCGGCTACCGGCGCAGCAGCGGTGCGCAAGCTCAGGCTCGCCAGGTTCGGCGACAACATGCGCGACGTTGCCGTCACTGAGGGCGACAAGGTCGAAGCCCAGTTGCGTTTTGGCGTTTCGGTGAACACCTACGGCGTCAATGACCTGGTTGCGTTGGTCGATGAGGTGACAGACGCCGAGGTCGACATGCTGATCGAGCAGTACGCCGATGCGTACCAGATCGTGCCGGAGCTGTCGGCTGGTGGTGATCGACATGAATCGCTGCGTTATGGTGCGCGGATTGAGGCTGGGCTACGGGCCTTTCTGACCGATGGTGGCTTCGGTGCCTTCACCACCAACTTCCAAGATCTTGGCGGACTCCGCCAGCTCCCAGGTCTTGCCGTACAGCGGCTGATGGCTGAAGGTTACGGCTTCGGCGGCGAGGGCGACTGGAAGACCTCGGTGATGCTGCACACGATCAAGGCCATGGGCGGCAACGGCTCGCGCGGGACCTCGTTCATGGAGGACTACACCTACCACTGGGGCCCAGGCACCCCAAAGATCTTGGGCGCCCACATGCTCGAGGTCTGTCCCACCATCGCTGCCGGCAAACCGCGTGTCGAAATCCATCCACTGAGCATTGGCGACCGGGAGGATCCAGTACGGCTGGTATTCGACGCGGAGCCAGGTCCTGCAGTCGTGGTCGGCATTTGTGATCTTGGTGAGCGATTCCGGTTGGTGCTCAACGAGATCACCGTAGTGGAGCCAGATGAGCCGTTGCCCAAACTGCCAGTGGCCAGAGCGGTGTGGGAGCCGCATCCAGATCTTTCTACCTCGGCAGAATGCTGGCTTGCAGCCGGTGGGCCGCACCACACCGTGTTGTCAGCCGCTGTCGGCACTGAAGAACTGTCCAACTTCGCGAATATGATCGGCACCGAGTTGTTGATCATCGACGAAAGCACGACGCCTCGGCGGTTCGAGCAAGAAGTTCGTTGGAATGAGATGTCTTATAAGTTGGGAAATCGGCGCTGATCTCTCTCTCTCTCTCTCTCTCTCTGAGCCTGTCGAAGGGATCGGTCAGCTGGCCCTACGGCGTCGGAACCTGGAGCGCAGGCCCCGAGTGAACAGTTGCTCGGCTGCCTCTGGCGAGACGTCCGGCGGCGGTGACAGGGTCCGCGCGGTCGCGGTCAGCCAGCTGTTGACCGAAGCCCATAGCCGAGCGAGCAGGTCCAGCTGCGGGCCCCGGGCTGCCAGCGGCCCGCCATTGAGCTCGATGATCTCTTTGCCGAGCTCGATGGAGCCGGAATCGTGCAACACCACCGTCACGGCGTCATCGGTGACCGACAGCTCGAGCTGGCGCGTGGCAGCTTGCTCGGGCGTGTCATCGGCGGTGTCCTCGGTGGTGACCTCGTCTAATTTGGCAGCGAGCTGATCGAGGTCGATCCCGGCGTCGATGAGCACCTTGGCCGCCGCACTGTCCGGCTGCTGCAGGATCGCCTCCAAGATGTGGTGACTACCGACCGGTGTGTCGCCGGCAAGCTCGGCAGCGAGGGTCAGCACCTCATGCGCCGCCGGCGTACGTGCCGCGCCGTGAGTCTCCCGGGCTCTTGGCGACTCGAGCTGCCTGAGGACCTCGCCACGGATCCGCTCCAATGGGTGCTTGTCCGCCAGGACTTGCGCACCGACGCCCTCGCCCTCACGGATAAGTCCGAGCAAGATGTGTTCCGTACCGATGTAGTTGTGCTTGAGCTGAATCGCCTCGCGCAAGGAGAGCTCGAGCACTTTTTTCGCTCGGGGGGTGAATGGGATGTGTCCGCCGGGCGTCGCCTTGCCTCGCCCGATGATCTCCTCGACCTTGGCCTGTACGCCGTCGTGGGTGTAATCGAGGGCGGTCAGGCTGGCGTATGCCACGCCCTCTGATGTGACGAGCAGCCCGAGCAGCAGGTGCTCGGTACCGATGTAGTTGTGGTCCAGCTCGCGGGCCTCTTCTTGGGCGCTGACGACGACTTGCCGAGCTTGCCCGGAGAATCTCTCAAACATGTCTTCATTATCAGAAGCCTGTCAATACACTGATACAAATAGGGTCCAGAAGGAGGTGTCACGGTGACGTCCGAGTGGGATGACCGCCTTGCCGCATGGCGGGACGAACTGGAGTTGTTGGCCAAGGTGGACGACACGCCGTGGGTCCCACTGGCCGTAGCCGAGGCGGAGGCCGGGGTGTCGCGCTCCGCACTGCGGGCCTGGTATCGCAACGGCGAGATCGCCTCCCGCCTGGTTGACGGGCCAAATGGCCCGCAACGGCTGGTGCCACTGCAGGCTGTGCTTGATCGAGCAGCGCAGTCGGCGCGGATCCAGCGTCGGGCCGAGCGTGAGATCAGCCTAGAGGCCCAGCTGACCCTGCTACGGCATCGAGTTGATCAACTAGAACTTCGGCTTACGGCGCTGGAGCATCACCGCGAGGCGTAATCAGCGAAACCTCAATACACATCACTTGTGGAATTCTGCGTATATGACTCGGGGCTCGGTACTGCATGGACTCTCATTCTTCCCGCGCGGTGGCTCAGCGCAGGTCGTGCGCTATCTGACTGCGGCCTTGCTGGAGGCGGGCTGGACAGCACGAATTGCGGCCGGCTCACTAGGCGCTGCTGGAAGTCCGAGCCACGCTGAGACCTTCTTCGCCGGACTGCCGGTGTCGACCGCCGACTTCACCCCAGCTGTCGAGGCCTGGAAGCGCGGTGAGGATCCGCTGGATCAGCCGGTGCCGCTGCATGCCTCGTACGAGGACAAAGCTGGCGCCCCGGATCGCATTTTCACTGCGGTTTCCCCGGAACTCGCCGGCCGGCAGGTGGATTCCTGGCGGCGGGTCCTGATGAGGCTGGGCCCGCTTCAGCCTGAGGTGCTTCACCTTCACCACCTCACCCCGTTGCACGACGCGGCCGAGGAGCTTTGGCCTGAGGTGCCGGTGGTTACGCACCTGCACGGGACTGAGCTTTTGATGCTTGAGGGCATGGAGCAGTACAGCGGCGCTGGTGGCAAGGGATCACCAATCGGTGTTTCAGAGTCTTGGAGGTACGCCGGCTATTGGGCGGACCGGTTGCGTGCGACTGCTCAGCGCAGCCAGCGCATCCTCGCCGTCTCCACTGATCATGCTGCCCGCGCAACTAGGGTTCTCGGCGTACCTGAGGACCGAGTAACCGTGATCCCAAACGGGGTAGACACCGAGCACTTCGGGCACCTCGACCTCACGCCGCGCCAGCGGCTGGCGCTGCTGCAGCAATGGCTCGTCGACGATCCCCGCGGCTGGGACGAGAGCGGCCGACAAGGCAGCGTGCGATACTCCGCGGCCGATTTGGGAGCTTTCGTGGACTCGACCGAGATGCGTCCGGTGCTGCTGTACGTCGGTCGGTTTACGGCGGTCAAACGACTGCCCCACTTGCTTCGGGCGTACGCGCGGGTGCGGTCCCAGCTCGGTCCCGTCGCACCTTTGCTCGTCTGGGGTGGGCATCCCGGCGAATGGGAGGGCGAACATCCGTACTCGGTGGTGGAAAGGGAGCGCATTGAGGGTGTGTTTTTCGTGGGCTGGCGCGGCCACGAGGACCTCCGGCTCGGACTGGGTTGCGCGGACCTGATGGTTGCGCCTTCGGTTGGGGAGGCCTTCGGGGCGGTCTATCTCGAGGCGATGTCAGCCGGATTGCCCGTGGTAGCCACTCGTACCGGCGGGCCTCCAACGTTCCTCAACCTCGATCCGCATTCCCCCGAGGGCTGGCTGATTCCACCAGACGACGAGAATGCGCTCGTCGAGGTGCTCACCACGGCATTGACATGCCCGGCTGAACGGTTGCGTCGAGCCCAGGCGGCACGAGCCTTGGTTCGGCGCGGCTACTCCTGGCAGGCGGTCGCAGACAAAGTGGTTGGTGTCTACGACGAAGTGCGCAGCTTGCTGTGAGGCTGGCGACTTTAGACCGCCCTCTCAATTCCTCGTTACTCCGCACTAGGCCACAAATGACGGCAAAAAGGGCGCTGCCGGTCTGCATTCGTGGACCTGTGCGGAGAAAGAGAACATCGGGCGCTCAAGCGCTCGTCAGTTGTTGCACCGCATCCGCAGGCGCGTGGCGTTCCAGGAACTGATACACCTCGGTGTCGTCGACGCCCGGGAAAGTGCCGGGCGGCAGTGCCGCCAGCAGGTGTGAGTGGGCTCGCGCACTCGGCCAGGCCTGCCCGGACCACCGTTTGGCCAGATCGGCCGGCGGACGTTGGCAACAGTCGGGATCCGGGCACAAGGACTTGCCGCGCGCAGTGGTGTCCCGACCGCGGAACCACTTCACATGGGCGTACGGCACACCGAGGCTTACCGAGAACACACCGTCGTGGGTCGCTTCCGCCTGCGCAGTGCACCAGTACGTGCCACGGGCGGTATCGGTGTACTGGGAGTAGGCCGCGGACCGGTCCGGCAAGTCGAATACCACGTAGGCGGTCCACTTCCGGCACACCGGCTGCCCTTCGATGGCACCCAACACATCAGTTGGGAACCTCACGCCGTCGTTTTCGTACGCCTTGTAAATCACGCCGCTTTCATGGACCCGCATGAAATGCACGGGTATGCCCAGGTGGTGGGTAGCGAGGTTGGTAAACCGGTGCGCAGCTGTCTCGTGTGATACCGCAAACGCATCACGCAGATCTTCCACCGCGAGCTGCCGTTCCTTCTTGGCAGTCTGCAAAAGATCAACGGCGGCCTGCTCTGGAATCCGCAGCGCCGCGGCGAAGTAGTTCACTTCGACCCGCTGCCGCAGGAAGTCCGGATAGTCCTTGGGCTCGGCGTGACCGAGTACCACGTGTCCGAGCATCTGCAACACCCGGAGCCGGACATCGTGGCCGCCCGGAGCCTGTACCTGCGGCAGATAAATCCGGCGATGCCGCATGTCCGCAACCGAGCGTGTCGATAGCGGCAGATCAGGCACGTAGTGCAGTTCAAAGCCCAGATATTCCGCCATCTGCACCATGACGTGCTGCGAAAGTGGCCCTCCGGTATGGCCTACCGCCTTGAGTACGCCCTGCGCCGCCGCCTCAATCTCGGCGAAGTAGTTGCCACGTTCCCGCATCTGTGCTCGGAGATCGGCGTTCGCACGCCGGGCCTCCTCTGGGGTCGCAGCCCGTTCGCTGGCCCGCCGTATCAGCTCCTCATGCAGCCCGACCAACGCCTCCAGGGCGACAATCGGAATTCGACGGCCGGCGTGCACGTACGGCAGCCCGAGTGATTGGTACAGCGGTGCTTGCTGAGCACGCTCCAAAGCGATCTCCAAGGCGGCGCGACGGCTCGGCGGCTCAGCTGCTAGCAGATCCGAGAGCGGTACGTCGAGTGTCACCGCGAGCGCTCTGAGCAAAGAGAGTTTTGGCTCACGGCGACCGTTCTCGATGAGCGACAGATGACTTGGAGCTCGGCCTACCGCCGCGCCGACCTCATCAAGCGTCAGGCCCTTGGCGCGCCGATAATGCCGCAACCGGTGCCCGAGGGCTAGCAGATCTGTGGTGGCCGGAGCAACATCAACATCTGTCATTCCTTCACCATAGCGAAAGAATCGCCGATCTTTCCTAGAGCGCCGTATTGAAGGCCGAACCATCTTTCAACAGAGTCGATGCAGTAGGTCAATCAAATGATCAACACCAGCACCGTGGACCTTCGAAGGAGCAGGTCATGACCGACACACTGATCCCGCCCGTCACCCAGACCGCCCCCACTGCTGAGGATCTTGAGCTGGAGTGGGCCACCGCACCCCGCTGGCGCGACGTAGCACGCACCTACTCGGCAGCAGACGTCGTCCGACTGCGCGGCAGGGTGCAGGAAGAGCACACGCTGGCCCGGCGCGGCGCAGAGCGGTTGTGGCAGCTGCTTAACACCGAGGATTACGTGCCGGCGCTGGGTGCTCTGACCGGCAACCAAGCGGTGCAGATGGTCAAGGCTGGCCTGCAGGCCATCTACCTTTCGGGCTGGCAGGTTGCGGCTGACGCCAACCTTGCCGGTCAGACCTATCCCGATCAGAGCCTTTACCCAGTCAACTCGGTGCCCGCCGTGGTGCGACGCATTAACAACGCCCTCTTGCGTGCCGACGAGATTGCCTGGTCCGAGGGGAATGACGACCGGGATTGGCTGGTGCCCATCGTGGCCGACGCCGAAGCCGGCTTTGGCGGGCCGCTCAACGCCTTCGAACTCATGAAGGCGATGATTGCGGCCGGCGCCGCCGGCGTGCACTGGGAGGACCAGCTCGCCTCGGAGAAGAAGTGCGGACATCTCGGAGGCAAAGTGCTGATTCCGACCGCGCAACACATCCGTACGCTGAACGCCGCTCGGCTCGCCGCCGACATCAGCGGCGTCTCGAGCATCATCATTGCCCGTACCGACGCGCTGGCCGCGAACCTACTGACCAGCGACGTCGATGAACGCGACGCCCGCTTCTGCACCGGCGAGCGCACCGCCGAGGGCTTCTTCCGAGTGACCGGAGGACTGCCAGCCGTGATTGCCCGCGGTCTGGCCTACGCGCCGTACGCGGACTTGATCTGGGTTGAAACAGGCACACCGGATCTGGACTTCGCCCGCGACTATGCCGAAGCGATGCACCGGGAGTTCCCCGACAAGCTGCTGGCCTACAACTGTTCGCCGTCATTCAACTGGAAGGCCGCGCTGGACGACTCCACCATCGCGAAGTTCCAGCGTGAGTTGGCTGCCATGGGTTATGCCTTCCAGTTCATTACGCTCGCCGGCTTCCATGCGCTCAACCTGTCGATGTTCGACCTTGCTTACGGCTATGCGCAGGATGCTATGACTGCCTACGTCGACTTGCAGCAGGCTGAGTTCGCCGCCGCGGAACGCGGCTACACCTCCGTGAAGCACCAGCGGGAAGTGGGCACAGGTTACTTTGATCTTGTGACCTCGGCCCTCAACCCGAATAGCGGCACGCTGGCTCTCGCCGGGTCGACCGAGGCCGAACAGTTCCACTGACGATTGTGGTCGCTGCCCAGGCGTGATTTCGCCCTGCTGGGGCGTGAGCGTCGGGCATCGCGCACCGCCGTGCTGAGCCAGGCTGGCGCGCCGGCGTCCTGGACGAACGAGAGAGCAGCCAGCCTCGGCCAACAGCAGAGCTTCAGCAGGTGCTGCTGGCTGCGAAAGTGTGAGGAAGGCAGCGGCCAACGAGCGCCAGCCTCAGCGAGCGGAGCGAGCAACATACGGAGTAAGCAGACACGCTTTTCCTTTGCGCGGGACGACGAAGTAGGCGGATTCAAAGCGCGATGCGTGAACGCCCCCAAAAATAGTGGTGACGCGCCGCGAGCGCCGGTCTGGCTAAAAAGCGCAAACGACGACGCTCTGAGAAGGCAGGCGGAACCTCGTATGGGCTCAGTAATTGGGGAGATTCTTCCGTTGGCCGTCGGCATTGCCATCAGTCCGATACCGATCATCGCCGTGATCTTGATGTTGCTGTCACCGCGCGCCAAGGGCACGAGCGCAGGTTTCATGATCGGGTGGTTAGCCGGCATCGTCGTCGCGATTGTGGTGTTCACTTTGCTCTCGTCGGTCATTCCGCAAGACACCGGCGCCGGATCGCCGGTCAAGGGCGTTATCAAGATCATCCTTGGCGTGCTGCTGCTGCTCGTGGCGCTGCGACAATGGCGCGGGCGTCCGGCCAAGGGCGAGGAAGCGGTCATGCCCAAGTGGATGTCTGCGATCGACTCGATGACTGCCGGCAAGGCGCTGGGATTGGGATTCTTGCTCTCAGCGGTGAATCCGAAGAATCTGTTGCTGGCGATCTCCGCCGGCCTGATCGTCGGTGGAGCGAGTCTGACCCTCGGCGAGGCCAGTGTAGTGATCATCATCTTCGTGCTGTTGGCAGGCTGCACGGTGATCATCCCGGTGATCGGCTACCTTATGGCTGCTGCCCGCATGGCCGAACCGCTGGACCGATTACGCGAATGGCTGGTCGACAACAACGCCGTGATCATGGCAGTTCTGCTACTGGTCATCGGCGTCTCTGTGATCGGCAAAGGCATTGCGGAGTTCTAGCGAGGGTCGAAGCCGGCGGCGAACACGGTGATGTGTACGTGATCTTTATGGTTGGCCGAATCACCACCCCGGTCGGCCATGTAACGCCAGCCTTCGCTGTCGCGGGTGATGTTCCAAATGTGCTGATTCCAGATCACATAGTTGATCCCAAGGTCGCGGGCATTGGCCTTTGCCCAGGCCGCGACCTTGTAGCCCAGGGCTTTCCCGGAGGCTGACTTGTAGTTCGGAATCATCAGGTCAAGCGCCCGGCCGGTGGAATGGTCGGTGAAGACGCCCGGTCGCACTGTGTAGTAGGTCCTGATCTGAGGGAACTTGGTACGCGCAGCCCGATGCACCTTGATCGCGTTCGGCTTGAGGCCCCGCTCTACCGCCTGCCAGCCTGGTGGTACCGAACGTGGCGCCGACTTTGACAGGTACTTGGCGGTCACCCAGCGCACGGTCTTTTGGTAGACGACCTGCATTCGTCCGTTCCTGACGACGCCGGTGATCTTGAGTTTCGTGCCGCGTGGCACCTCGGTGATCAATCGGTACTTGTCGGCGTACGTCGAGCGAATGTTCAGCGTCGTTGTGGCGTACCGGGTCCCAGTGATCTTGGGCAGCTTCGGCGGAGTCGGCAGACTGCTGCGCAGGTTTGTCAAATACCTCGCCGTCACCCAGCGGATGGCACCTTTATAGATGATCTGGGCGCGGCCGTTCTGAATGGCTCCCGTGACTGACAGCGCAGTGCCCTTCTTCACCTCCGCGACAGTCTTGGAATCGGCACCGCTGGTGGTGCGAATGTCAAGATCTGCTGTTGCAACCCGTTTGCCAATGATCGCCGGCCGCCCAGTCGTTGAGCTAGCGAGATATTGCATGCTTGACCAGCCGGTGGATTTGCCGTTGACCAGCTGTGCCCAGCCGCGGGCAGTCTTGCCCGTCATCGTGACCTTGGTGCCTTCCTTGAGCACCTTGATCACGCGATAGGACAGACCTGGGCCGGTGCGCAGGTTAAGGGCGGTCGTAGTGATCTTGACTGTGCCGGCGCCGATCTTCTTCGGAACCGGCAGGTCTGTTCCCTTGGTCAGGTATCTGCTGGCTACGTACGCCGTCGAACCTGCGAATTTGATCTTGGTCCAGCCCTGAGAGCTGCTGATGGCTGTCACAGTCTGCCCGCGGTAGAGGCCGCCAAGAATCTTTGACTCAATGCTGGCGCCGGAACGGATGTTGACACCAACGGTCGCTGTCACCTGCGTCGAAGCGGTGGCCAGCTGCGGCGACATCAAACTCAAGATCACGCCGACTGCAATGAGTGCAGCAGCCGCACGCAGGCGGATCACGACAGTTCGGCGCATGAGGAGACCTCCGGGGAAGTACAGGTCTAATCACTTGAGTCACAAAAATCACAAAAGACTCAAACTGCCCAGAACTTTAACTGCGTCACATTTGTAACTGCAAGGTCGAATCGGCTGGGTGAGCAAACTTCATCAATGTAATTTGCGGGCCCTTCAGTATGCACGTCTTGTGCCCGCCTACTTGCCTTTGTCTAGGCTTCGCGTGTGGGCTCCGATTATTGGCGCCAGCGATGGTTCCAGTGATGATCAAGGTTGTGTGATCGACACGCCTGGTATGCAGATGTCCGCCGTGGAGTTCGACGAGCAGGTGGCCGAAGCCTTGGATCAAATTCCGGCTGAGCTCGCCGCGCTGATCGACAACTGCGTGATCTTGGTGGAGGACTATCCGCCGCCCGATATGCCTGACACACTCGGCCTCTACTCCGGCATCCCACTAACCGAACGCGGTGAGTTCTACACCGGCTTACCTGATCACATCCAGATCTTCCGGTTTCCGATTTTGGCGATCTGTGACACCCGTGAGCAGGTGAGCGAAGAGATCAGGATCACCGTCGTACACGAGATCGCTCATCACTTCGGGATCGATGATGACCGACTCCACGAACTCGGCTACGACTAACTCCCTCTCTAAACGCCGACTTGTCAGCGCCCATGGTCGCCGTGGCGACCACTGACGCTGACAAGTCGGCGTTTAGAGAGGGAGTTCAGGCGACGGAGATGTACAGCAAAGCGGCCATCGCGGTGATCACGACGAGCATGCTGATCAAGGCATTTGCCTTGCCGTCGCCCAGCGCCTCTTCGCGATGAATCGCCATGCTGTTCAACCGAAAACGTCGTATCGCCACGTAACCAAGCCCCGCCGTACACAACAACGCAAACAACCCGATCATCACTGCCAAGGTGAGCGAGAACGGCGCCAGCAGCCTTGACACCAGCAGACTGCAGGTAAGACCGGCGAGCATGGTCCGCTGCCAGGCTAGGCCGGTCCGCTCGTTCTGCAGTCCCGGATCCCACGGTCCGAACGTCATCCGAACCCCACGATGATCAGCGCGACGATTCCCACGCCGACCACGATGGCAGTCACCACCAGGAGCAGCGGCGAGGAGGGCAGAGGTTCATTGAGCCGCATGGCTCGCTCATTTGCCATCCATCTGCGGAAGGCGCCGATTCCGCAGGCCAGGCCGCAGATGACCAGCACAGCAGAAGCTAGCCGGATCTCCAGCCCGAGGCGGTCGGTCCAACCGGCAACGGCTGCGATCGCTACGCCGGCAGCGAGGAAGCCCAGGCCGGTTCGGATCCAGGCCAGAAATGTGCGCTCATTTGCAAACGTGAATCGCGGATCGGGCTCGGAACCCGCCCCATAAACGCGGCGCGGCCAGCGGCGGTCGCGGTGCTGCGTGGGCGCGCTCACACTCGCGATGCTAATGCCCACACAGTGGTGCCCGCTTTACCCGAGGCTCGCGGACCGTCGGCTGCGTCGCCACTCGAAGGCTCCAGGCTGACCCAGAACTACCGAAATGAGAATGATGACGGCGCCAAGAAGCTGCCAGGCATTGAGGCGCTGGTCAAGCACCAGCCAGCCCAGCACGGCAGCGGTGACCGGGTTAAGCAAGGTCAGGAACGTCACCGCACTTGCCGACAGCCGCTGCAGTCCCCAAAACCACAGGGCGTACGCGAGGATCCCGCTGATCAGCACCAGATAGATAAGCCCGCCGATATTGCGTGCTGTGAGTTGGTCGGGGAGTCCTTCGATGAGCAAGGTAGCGGGCAGCAAGGTAAGGCCGGCGAGCAGGAAGGTCCATCCGGTAACGCCGATGGACGTCATTCCTTCGGGTTGGCCCCAACGCTTGGTCAGCACGGTCGCCACGCTGAACATGACCGCCGCGCCGGCCATGGCTATTAGCCCGACAACATCCAGCCGAGCATCTGACCGCAGCACCAGCAATGCGACACCAACCGTGCCCATGATGCCGGCGATGATCTGAATCCCACGAATCCGGGTACTGAGCAGCGGGACTGAGATCATCACGACGAGCAATGGGCTGAGCGAGTTGATCACTGCCGCTACACCGCCCGGTAGTCGGTAGGCAGCGATAAAAAGCAGCGGGAAGAGTCCTGAGGCGTAGAGCACAGAGAGCACGAAGAACCGAGCCATCCAACGACGTGGCGGAATCCGGCTGCCGATGATCAACACCAGCCCGGTGGGCAGCGAGCGCATCAGGCCGGCCAGCAAGGGACGGTTCGGTGGCAGGAACTCGGTGGTGAGCAGATATGTGGTGCCAAAGATAATCGGGGTCAGCGCCGCGAGATATCCCCAGCCACCAGTATGTCGATCGGTTGCTACCGCAGGAGTTGCCGCAATCTCGGCCGTCATGCGGATTCTTGTTTCGTCTCCGCGGTGACAACCAGGTGGCTTGACTTTGCGGTGCTGATCCAGCGTTCACAGTGACCGAGTTGATCCGGCGCGAGGTATCCCGATTGCCGGTCAGATCGGTCAATGAGCAACGCCTGACAAGCGGCTGCGATGGTGCTGAGCTGGGCCTCATCACAGATCACGGCAAGCAGCGGCATGGTCCGCTGGATCGCGTTCACCTCCAACGTCGCCAACACCTCAGGCGCGATAGCGGGGGCCACGACGACGAGTGGTGTCTTGGTCAAGATCAACTTCTCCAGAGGGCCGAGTAACTCCCGAAACGTCTGAACTGGGTCCGCGCAGACCAACACCGCGGGCTGCTCCAGCACCGCCCAGCCAGAGCTTGAGTCGGTGATGAAGTCTCGTGAGGCGTACCCGGCAGCGACGGAGACGGTACGCGGATCGGCGAGCTGTTGGTTGATGGACTCGCGCTCGGCATCGCTGAGATCAGTCTGCTCTGCATTCTCGGGGCGGCGCCGGGCCTGCAGATCGGAAAGGTAATGCGGTGCCGGAGCATCGGGCTTGAAATGCGGAATGGTGCGCCGCGGCGGAGCCAGCATCTCCGCGGCCCGTCGCTTGTTGAGCCGGCGGTCCCACAGCGCGCCAAAGACGATCGCCGCGAGTCCTACCACGATCAGCGCGATGAGTCCGATGCTCCACGGATCCACCCGTTCAGCGTGCCATAAGGCAATTGGGTTGCCTCAGCTGCGAGCGTCGGGAATCGCGCGCCCGCCGTGCTGAGGAGAGGGAGGGACACGCTCTTCGTCTCCGAGCGACATGTGGGCGGATCGAACGCGCGCGATGCGCGAGCAGCTCCAAATTAAAGTGGGCTCTGATGCCATTCGAAAGCTGGGTAGACCGTCAGATCCGCGAGGCGATCGAGCGCGGAGAGTTCGACAACCTGCCTGGGCAAGGCAAGCCGATCAAGGGCCTTGGCCGCGACGATGAGAACTGGTGGGTCAGGGCGTACCTGGAACGCGAGCAACTCCCGCTACCGCTGCCGACTGCGCTGGCCCTCCGCAAGGAGATCATGACCCTCCAAGAGACGCTTGCCGACGTGCCGGATGAGGAATCTGTACGCCAGATCATCAGCGATTTGAACCATCGGATCGCCGAATCCCACCGCATCCGGGCAGATGGTCCACCTATCGTGATCGGTCTGGTGAACGTGGAGGACGCGATGGACCAATGGCGCCAGCGCCGGTCAACCTGACGCGGGTCAACCTGACGCGGTGGCTGCGTTTCTGCGCACAAAGCCACAAATGAAGCTGATCTGGCGGCCTGTCGCCCATATTCGTGGCCCGGTGCGGACAAACGTCACGGGGATAAGGGGTACGAAGTGACGCCAGGCCAACGGCGTGAGTACTGCGACCTCAGGAGCTGGCGACAGGTTTGCTGGGCACGACAGGCAGCACGCCGGTACGTACCAGCTCCTCGGCAATGTCGTGCAGCTTCCGGTTGCACTGCTGACTAGTACGCACCAGCACCTGGAACGCCCGCTCCTGATCAAGGTCGTAGCGGGTCATGACGATGCCCACCGCTGTGCCCGTGATGCGGTTGCTCTGCATTGCCTGGCGTAGCTGTCCGACGGTGGTCTGCGCGGTGTCGACAGCAAGATCGCGTAACTGGTTCATCTGGTAATGAGCGCGAACCCGGGCCAGCAGTTCGGCGGAGTTGAAAGGCTTGGAGACGAAGTCATCGGCACCGGCCGCGAAGGCCTGGATCGCCGATTCGGCGTCGGCCCGTGCCGTCAGCACCACAACTGGGAGTCGAGCGATGCCTTCGTCGCCCCGGATCGCGGCAAGAAGATCAAGACCGCTCTGCCCGGGCAGCATGACATCGGTCATCACCATGTCGGGAGGGTTGTCGGCATTCTCGTGCAGCCATGCCAGTGCGCTCTCGGCGTCGGCCGCCGCCTCTACGGCGTACCCGTCTTTGGCAAAGATTCGAGCCAGGTAGCTGCGAAGATCAGGTTCGTCCTCGATGATCAACAAGCGCGGTCGATCGGCGCTAGCCTCATCCTCAGCTGGCAGTGTGCCGGCAGCCTCGACCAGGCTGGCTGCTACTGAGGAGCCGTTGTAGCGGGGGAGTCGTACCACGAACTGGCTGCCTTGGCCGGGCTCGCTCGCGACCTCGACCGACCCGCCATGGGCGGAGGTCATATCGGCGACCAGCGCCAGCCCGATGCCCGAGCCCGGTTGTTGATCATCCGCGACCCGATGAAATCTTTCGAAGATCTGCGTCTGCTCATCCTGCGGAATACCGACACCGGTGTCGGCGACAGTAAGCGTCACCTGGTTGTCGTCGCCGCTCAGGCGCACCGAGACCTCACCCTCCGGCGTGTACTTCAGGGCATTGCTGACCAGGTTGCTCACGATGGTGGTCCACATCGTCCGGTCGACATAGGCCGGGAGCGGTTCCGGCGGCACGTCGAGGTGTAGGTTCAGGCGATCTTCAGCTGCAGGCCGAAATCCCTTCACCACATCGGCAGTCACCGAGGCAAGATCAATCTCTTCGCGATCCGGGGTCAGCGCGCCTGACTCGCCCCGGGAAATGTCCAGCAGCGCATTGACCACATGATGCAGCCGATCACCCGCGCGCACCGATGTCTCAACGGTGTCTCGGGTAGCGGCCGGGAGCACAAGGCCCTGCTCATTGAGGATGTCCTGCAGCGGGGTGAGCAACATCGTCAGCGGGGCGCGCAGCTCATGGGTGACGTTCTGGAAGAACTCGGTACGCGCTCGATCCAGCTCCTCGAGCGCCCGCTGCCTCCGGCGTTCGTTCTGGTAGGAGACCGCATCGGTGACTATGACACCCAGCTGCCGCGCCGCCATCGCGGCGAAAGCGGAATAGGCATCGTCTGGTCGCCAGTAGGGATTGATGCCCAGGACCAACGCTCCAATCGGCTCCCGCATGCCCAGCATGGCCACGGGAAGCACGAAGGCCTGATCAGGTGTTAGCGGGCCGAGTGGCCCAGGGGCAAGAAGCCCGGCGTATCGCTCCCGCAGCCCGGAAATGAGCACCGTGCCGCCATGTTCCAGGACTTCCAGTACCGGTCCACTCACCGGCGCCGGTGCGACCAGTTCGCAGGCGGACGCGACAGCTTCGTCGAAGCCGTAACCCGCAACACGCTGCGGACTCCGGTTCGGACCTTCGGCGAGAAATACCGCGGCGAACGGGACGCTCTTGCGGTTTTTTCCGATCACCTCGACGGCGGCTCGGCAGGTTGAGGCCAGCGAGTCGTCCGCAGTGATCGAGAGCGTGCCCAGTCTGCGCAGCACCTGCAGTCGTCGCTCGTACAAGATGTGCTGCGTGGTCTCGGCAATCGCGTTGAACAGTCCGACGATCTTGCCGTCGGTGTCCCGGATCGCGCTCACGGAGAAGGTGAAGTGTGCTTCCTCGGGATATCCGTGCCGATTGATGATCAACTGTTGATCATCACTGTGATAGGCCCGACCGGTCTGCATCACCTCGCGCAGATGGTCCCCATTCGCCGGCCAGAGGTGTGGCCCTATCTCGCTGGCTGGGCGGCCGAGTGCCCACGGGTGGTTCTCGGCGCCAAGCAATGGAATGTAGGCATCGTTGTAGAGCACCAGCAGGTCAGGTCCCCAGCTGATCTGAACCGGGAACTCAGAGTCCAAGCAGAGATCCACCAGCAGCCGAAGCAGCGCTGGCCAGGTATCTCGTGGACCCAAGGGGGTGGCCGACCAGTCCACCTGGTCGTACACAGCGCGCATGGAATTGCCATTTGATGAACCCGCGGCCGACAAATCGACGGTGGGTTCTTCCTGAGCGTCAATTGACTCGGTCATGCGTTCCGATCTGTCGCGCTCCGCTACAGCCGGGCGGGACAACTCTGTTCTGTCCTGGGGCTGTTCGGTGTCCTGGGGCCGTTTCGGTGCGGGCTGTTCGGTTGGGCTGTTCGGTTGGGCTGGGGCTTCGCGCGAGCGCCTTTCGGCGGGGGTGTCTCGCGCGCCGCCCAATCTAATACGCGGTTCGAGCCGGTGCTGGGCAGATGCGGACTTTAGTGTTGGCCCATGGCTAGCGGGTACTCATTACGAAGCATGAACAGCAGGGATGTGGACAGGCCGATATCGAGTGCTGGCGTTACGACTGTCGCCGATCTGGCGGCGGCGCCGGTGGGCTGGAGGGAAAGCAGATGATGATCAAACGGTGGTACCAGACGGCTGTTATCTACAGTCTCGACGTCTCCTCATTTCAGGACTCCAACGGCGATGGCCGCGGCGATCTACGCGGCTTGATCAGCCGTCTGGATTACCTCTCCCGATTGGGTGTTTCCTGCTTGTGGCTGAACCCGATCTATCCAAGTCCGGGCCGGGACGGCGGCTACGACATCAGCGACTTTTACGGCGTCGACCCGGCGCTGGGCAGCCTCGGTGACTTTGCTGAGCTGGCTCGGGAAGCCCAAGAAAGAGGCATCCGCATCATCCTCGACCTGGTCGTCAACCACACTTCTGATGAGCATCCCTGGTTCATCTCGGCGCGGAGCGCCCCGGATTCGCCTTATCGCGACTGGTATGTCTGGAGCGCCGAGGAGCCGCCCAACCGCTATCAAGGCACCGTCTTCCCTGGCGAGCAGAGCGAGACCTGGACCTTGGACGAGCAGGCACAGGCGTGGTACTTCCATCGCTTCTACGACTTTCAGCCTGACCTCAACTGGGCTAATCCCGACGTGCGCGCCGAGATGGCCAAGGTAATGGGCTTCTGGCTGCAGATGGGCGCCGCCGGCTTCCGCATCGACGCAGCTCCCTTCATCATCGCGCTGGTGAAGCCTGGCGACGATTCGCCACCAAAGGACTTTTCGATCATGGACTCCTGGCGGCAAGAGACCCAGTGGCGGCGTGGGGACTCGGTGCTGCTGTGCGAGGCAAATCTTCCTCCGGATGAGGTAGGAAAGTTCGTGGCCAGTCGGCCCGAGGGACCAACCGACCGGGCGCAGATGATGTTCGACTTCTTGCTCAACCCGCGCCTCTGGCTGGCCCTGGCTCGCAGCGATGCCGAGCCGCTCATCGAAGCTCTGACGACCGCCGTGCGGTTGCCCCAGGGTGGGCAGTGGGTGAGCTTCCTTCGAAACCACGACGAGTTGGACCTCAGCAGGCTTACCGACGAGCAGCGCGGTGACGTCTTCGGCGCCTTCGCGCCGCGTCGCGAGATGCAGTTGTATGGCCGCGGCATTCGCCGCCGGCTGGCACCGATGCTGAACGGTGATCAGCGCAGGATCGAGCTGGCGTACGCCCTGCAGTTCTCGTTGCCGGGAAGCCCGGCTCTGCGCTACGGCGAAGAGATTGGCATGGGCGAGGATCTCAGGCTTGACGGGCGAGAGGCGGTCCGAACCCCGATGCACTGGGACGCTACCGCGAATGGAGGCTTCAGTTCGGCGCCGCCCGAGGCGCTATTCCGACCGGTCACTATGACCGGCGAGTTCGGGGCGAAGAAGGTCAACGTACGCGCACAGCAACAAGATCCGAACTCGTTGCTGCGCTGGTTCGAAAACCTGATTCATACTCTGCGGACCGCACCAGAGATTGGCACCGGAACCTGTTCGGTCGTCGACGCCCCGCTGCCACGCTCTGTGCTGGCACACCGATTCGACGGGGAGTCTGGATCGATCTTGCTGCTACACAACCTCGCCGATACCGCGGTAGCGGTTGATATCGGCCCATTGCCAGGCATGGACGGTGAGCCGTACGACCTCTTCGTCGATGGCCCGTACGCCGCACCGGGCAAGAAGCTGACAGACCTCGCGCTGAACGGCTGGGGCTACCGGTGGATACGGCTGTCACGAAGTGATCAAGGTTGACCGGCTGGAGACCGCAGATTGTGGGGGTGTGATGCGCGATGGTCCGCGTGATCATGGACTGCTGATCGCCAATCTGGCTCTCTTCGAGCCCGTCGCGGAACCACATCACGCGACCGGCGCCTGACCACGGCGTATCGCCTCAAGCGTCGCCTCGAGGCCCTACGTGGGTGGTCGTTATCGCGTCTGTGGTGGGAAACGTACCCCCTCAAGGCCGTAAGAGCCGGTCGTTTTTGCGGCTGTGGTGGCAAACGGACCCAGCGCAAGCCATGTGGGTTGGCAGCAGGCGCTTGGTGGCAGAAGGCGCTTGGTGACAGCTTTGCCAGGCTCTTGCTCGCTCTCGCTCATCTGGCGCCCCCTGATCGCTCAGCTGTTCGTGCCATACACCCTCGGCTCAGCGCGCATTCAGTGCACGCCGCCCTTCGACAAGCTCAGCGTGCAGATACTCCAATCCTTAGCACAGGTTCACACGACAGCTTCGGGGTAACTGATCAAGCATGACCAATACCAAGGAGGAAATATGAGCCAGCCCCCACAGCAGCAGGAAGTGCCTGGCGTTCAATCGAAGATGACACCGGTACCCGATTGCGGCGAGGACAGCTATCGGGGAAGTGGAAAGCTCACCGGTAAGGTCGCCGTGATCACCGGTGGCGACTCAGGCATCGGACGTGCTGTGGCGATCGCGTACGCACGCGAAGGTGCCGATGTATTGATCTCTTATCTCAGTGAGGACTCTGACGCCAAGGACACCTCCGGCTACGTCGAGCAAGCCGGCCGCAAAGCAGTGCTGGTGAGGGGCGATGTGGCTGATCCGCAGCATTGCCGAAACATCATTCAAACCGCAGTCAACGAACTGGGCGGCGTAGACATTTTGGTGAACAACGCTGCCTTCCAGATGACCCACGAGTCGCTGGAAGAAATCCCAGATGACGAGTGGGACTACACCTTCGATACCAACATCGGCGCGATGTTCCATCTGTGCAAGGCCGCGATCCCGCATATGAAGCCCGGATCGTCCATCATCGGCAGTTCATCGGTGAACTCCGACATGCCATCGCCGCAGCTCGCGCCGTACGCCGCCACCAAAGCCGCCATCGCCAACTTCTGCGCCAGCTTGGCGCAAATGCTCGGCGAAAAGGGCATCCGCGTGAACAGTGTTGCTCCGGGACCGATCTGGACGCCGCTGATTCCCGCCACGATGCCGGAGGAGAAGGTGGAGAAATTCGGTGAGAACACGCCCCTGGGTCGGGCTGGTCAGCCCAAGGAGCTAGCACCCGTCTACGTGCTGCTCGCCTCCGAAGATGGCAGCTACATATCCGGCGCTCGGGTGGCAGTCACTGGCGGAAGGCCGATCCTCTGAGCTCTATGGCACCTCTCTCGGAAAGTGGTCAGAGCCGACGGCCTTTGATCGATTCAGCATTGTCGAATTTGACCACTTTTCGCGGAAGGCGATGCTGACGGGCGGGGCAAGTCGTAGGAAGGTGAGTGGGTGATGTTGCCTCGTGAGGTGGATGCGGTAGTCATCGGTGCCGGCCCCAATGGCCTGGTGGCAGCCAACCGGCTTGCCGATGCCGGCTGGGAAACCTTGCTGCTGGAGGCGCAACCAGAGGTTGGCGGCGCGGTACGCAGCGATCGCGAGCTTCATCCAGATTTCATCTGCGACACTTTCAGCGCTTTCTACCCGCTGGGGTATGCCTCGCGGGTGATCAAGGGCCTGCATCTGGAGGAGTACGGGCTGGTTTGGCGGCACGCTCCGGCGGCACTCGGGCATTCCCGCGGCGACGGCTCGTGGATCACGCTGCACCGTGATCTTGATATCACCGCAAAGCTGCTGGATGAGGAACACCCGGGTGACGGCGCGGCCTGGCGCGCCCTTGTTGATCAATGGCGCAAGATCGGCCCAAGCCTGGTCGATGCCCTGGTAACGCCGTTCCCGCCAGTGGGGCCGGCGTTACGAGCCATGATCCAGTTACCGCGGGTAGGCGGGTTGTCGTTCGTACGCCAGCTGCTGGCCCCGGCAGGCAGCATCCTGGAGCCGAACTTCGGGAGTCAGGCGGTACGGCTGCTGCTCACCGCAAACGCGTTGCACGCAGACATTCCGCCGGATGGCGCAGGGTCGGGATTCCTCGGCTTGTTGTTGATCATGCTCGCTCAGACTGTGGGGTACCCGGCTCCGGAGGGTGGAGCAGGCAAGCTGACAGAAGCAATGCGAGACCGCTTTGTGGCGCGGGGCGGCGCCGTCGTCTGCAACGCCGAAGTGACCAAGATCAGCGTTGCGCACGGCCGCGCCACGGGCGTACAAGTTCATGATCAACTGGTCCGGGTACGGCGCGCCGTGCTTGCTGATGTTGCAGCGGAGCATCTTTATGGTGGGCTGGTCGGCTTCGGCGAGTTGCCGCCAAAGGTACGCGGCAAGATGGCCGGCTTCCGGCGCGATCCTGCCACTGTCAAGGTGGATTGGGCGCTCAGCGGGCCGGTGCCATGGCGTACCCCACCGCCGTACCCGCCGGGGACGGTGCATATCGCCGACTCCTATGAAGAGCTGGTGATCAGCTTTGCGCAGCTAAGTGCCGGCAGCATTCCTGACAAGCCCTTCCTCTTGATTGGTCAGATGACCACGTCCGATCCGACACGCTCGCCGGAAGGCACCGAGTCCATGTGGGCCTACACCCACGTACCGCTGGGCGTGCTCAACGATGCAGGTGGCAATCTCACCGGCTCCTGGGACGTCGACGAGGCGGAGCAGTTCGCCGATCGGATGCAGGCTCGAATCGAGCAGCGTGCCCCTGGCTTTTCGGAACGGATCATCGCGCGCCGGATCCTGACTCCCTTGGACTTGGAGCGTCGTGACGCCAGCCTGGTCCGCGGCTCGGTGAACGGAGGGACCGCCGCGCTTGATCAGCAGTTGATCTTCCGGCCTATTCCGGGTCTGGGCCGGGCGGAGACGCCGATCAACGGTCTTTACCTGGCTTCTTCCTCGGCCCACCCTGGTGGCGCGGTGCACGGCGCCTGTGGCATGAACGCGGCACGGGCCGCGCTGACGCGAGCGCGGCTCAGCCCTCGAATCAGCGCTCGCGGCCGCGCTCAGGTCTCCGCGGAGCCCGATCGTTCGGAGATATCTGCCTGATTACTAGCGCGGCCTTCGGCGACATAGCCAAGCCGACGCAGCGTCTCACGGTTGCGAAAGTCGATGGTGGCCTGGCGTACCGGTTCCGGCACCAACCGCACCGGCCCACCTGTGGCATCTTCAGCGATCCTTACCAAAGAGGAGCCGTCACCGTTCGCTTCCACAGTGATCTCCACTCGGGCCTTCCCGATCGGCCAGCCACGAGCTTCTAGTACGAGGCGCTTGCTGGGTTCATGCTCAAGCACCTCAGTACTGTCGTCGATCAGCACCGGCCAGACCCCAAAGGAATGGTGCAGCTTGGTGCCGGGAGCTGGCCAGCCGTCGTCGACGTCTCGCATCCGAGATGCGCCGACTACCCAGAGCGGGTAGGTCCAGCCGTCGTTGAGTACGGCAAACACCTGCTCTGGCGAGCACATCAATCGGCGTTGCTCGGCCATGTCAGCGTCCCCTCATCACCAAATAACTTGTCAGCAACCTGTCAGCGTTCTTGCTGTGGTGCCTCGGGATCCCCGCTGGGAACCGAATCCGCCTTGATCGCACCACGCTCACCGAGCGGTTTTTCTTCGCCCTTGGTGGTATCGGCGACGGTCTGCTGCTCGGCTTCGGCATTGATCTCTGCACCAAGCAAGATCGCGTACGCCGTGAGCCAGAGCCAGAACAGCAACACCACGATGCCAGCGAAAACACCATAGGTCTTCGCGTAATTGCCAAAGGTCGAGGAGTAAATCGAGAAGCCGATCGAGGCAGCCAGCCAGATCAGCGCGGCGACGATAGCACCGACGGACACCCATTTCATCTTCGGGGCATCGCGGTCCGGCCCTAAGCGATAGATGACCGCCAGCGCCACCATGACCAAGAGGACCAGGACCAGCCACCCGAGAATCTGGAAGACCCAGCGAAGCAGACCTTCTCCGAACACTGACTTCAGCAGCGCCGGCAACACAGCGACTAGGCCGAGCATGATCACCATGAAGACGATGCCCGCAATGGTCAGCCCAAGTGATAACAGCCGCTTCTTGATGAAGCCTCGTTTCTCCTCTTCATCGTAAGCAACATTGACCGCCGTCAGCAGATTGCTGATGCCTCCAGATGCGCTCCACAACGCAATCACGATCGAGATGGCCAAGCCGATGCTCAGCGCGGCGCGACGCGCGGCGAGCATGGAGACCTGGTCGATGATCACCTGCTGGGCTGCGGGCGGCAGCGCCTCGGTGACTGATTTCAGTTGGTTCGCGATCGTGCTCGGATCGGCAAAGAGGCCGTAGATGGACACCAACGCAATCAGCGCGGGAAAAATGGCCAGGAAGGAATAAAAGGCGACGCCCGCTGCCAGCAGCGGAACCTGGTCGGCCTTCGCCTCTTTCCAGCCTCGCTTGGCTACCTGCCACCAGCCGCGTGCGGGAATCTGAGTGGGTCGCTTCGCCTCACCACCGGGTATATCGACTTTGTCTTTCTGGTCTTGCGTGGTTGCGATGATCGTTCCCCTTCAAGGTGCAGTTCTTGCTTGTGTCGCTACTACCCGCGAGCTGGTGGAGGTAATCAGGTTTGCAGTCTCCGACGGGTGCGGAGTTTCGACTTCTTCACTGTCCTCAGCAGGTGGAATTTCCGACCTTTGCGGACTTTTAGGGAAAGGGCGCCCGGCCGGTACAAGGAGGCTGGCAAGGACGCCTCCGAGTGCGATAGCCCCAGCACCGACGAAGCCGACGCGGTAGCCGGTCATCGTGTCCAGACCAATGGCAGCGGCGAGCGGTAGCAGCAGGGCGACCCCGACCGCGGTGCCGACCTGCGCGGCGGAGTTGAGTACCCCAGAGGCAACGCCGCGGTATGCGGGTTCGGCAGCCTCGGTTCCGGTCTGCGTTGAGGCGACGGACGCAATGCCCAGCCCGGCACCCATCACGGCAAAGGCGCCTATCAGCCGAATGATGGGCAGGCCATCCTCAGGGAGGAGCAGCAGCACTATGGTTCCGAGGACGATGCCGCCGAATCCTGTCACGAGCGTGCCGCGAGCCCCTAGCCACCTGATCAGACGCGGGCCCTGCAACGATCCAGCGATGACGCCGAGGTTGACCGCAGGAAAGAGCAGCGCCGCCCGTCCGGCCTGGATGCCGAGCGTTTGCTGCACGTAAAGGACAGCTAGGTACATCGCAGGCGAAGTCGAGGCGGTGATCGCGACGGCTGTCAGGTTGGCGCCGGCTACCGGCCGCGACCGTAGCAAGCCAAGCGGTAGCAGGGGATCGGCGGTCCGTCCCTCATGGCGTACGAAGATCACTAACACAGCTGCGGCCAGCAGCAACGACAGCCAGCTTGTCATCTGACCGAGGCCTCGTTCGCCCGCGCTGGTCAGGCCGTAGACCAGCAGAGCAAGTCCAACTGTGGCAGTCAAGGCGCCGCCAAGATCTAGCCGCCTTCCTTCCGCAGGTTGCCGACCGGAAGGCAGCACCCGCGCCGCGATCGCCATAGCGGCGAGAACGATCGGCACGTTGACCGCGAAGACCCAGCGCCATCCCGCGTACTGGCTGAGAAGTCCACCGAATACCCAGCCGCTGGCGCCGCCGCTGGCTGCGACCGCCGTCCACCAACCCACGGCGCGACGGCGATGTTCACCAGGCTCGGTGATCGTTGTCAGGATCGCTAGGGCCGCCGGCGAAAGCAGCGCGGCTCCGGCGCCTTGCAGGATCCGGCCCGCGACGAGAGCCGCCGGGGACCACGCCAATGCGCATCCTGCGGAGGCAACACCAAACAGCGCCAGTCCGATGAGGAAGGTTCGACGCCGCCCGGCTATGTCGGCCAGGCGGCCACCAAAGATCAGCAGTGCGCCGAACACGAGCGCGTACGCGGTGAAGACCCATTGCAGGTCAGCGTCGCTGAACCCCAGCTGCCGAATCGCCGGCAAAGCGGTTGTAACGATCGTGACGTCGAGGACAACCACGAACTGGGCTACACAGACAACCGCCAGAGCTAGTGGTGTGCTCTTACCGGAGTTGTTACCACCAAAAGCGCTCATGCTGGCAACATATCCATCGCTTCTCAAGCTATGCAACTGGTAAAATAACTTTTGATGGAAACAACACAGGCTACGTCTGTCGGTATGGCAGCTTCCGATTCAAACGCTGCGAGCCTCGGTATTGCGCGAGCAGCTCCCGATGCAATGCGGGCGCCCCGCACCCCCCGGCAGTTGCCCATTTTGGGTGGCCACCTGGCTCTGAACTTCGCCAATACCGTTGACGACCCGGAGGGCCCGGAGCGATACGACCACGCCGGGACCTATCCCGAGCTCGTGGCTTGGTCAGCTCGCATCGGGATTTTGGGGCCTGATCAGACAGAGGAGTTGCTAGCTGACGGTCGGGAACACCCGCGAGCCAGCGCTGCCGCATTGCGGCGGGCGCACCTACTGCGGCGCATCTTGAACGAGACCTTCAGTGAGATTGCGGCGCTGAGCAGTGGAGACGCGGGTAACGCGGAACGCCTGGCAGTTCCGGAGCACTGGGCGGACCTCCGACCTTTCGTAACAGAAGCCCTAGGGCATGCGGACCTGGTTGCGGACGGTACCACGTACCAGATGACCTGGCCGGTAACTGCGCGGCTTGATGCGATGCTCTGGCCCATCGCCGCCGCCACCGCCGAGCTGCTCACCGCTCCGGAGCTGTCTCGGCTGAAGAAGTGCGCGGGATGTCCGTGGGTGTTTCTTGATCAGTCCAAGAACCGCAGCCGA
>Ga0081538_10000613_pt1 | contig 39554 bp, 41 predicted proteins | sample TabmetS5T2R1_FD_71022 | JGI IMG/M metagenome (GOLD analysis project Ga0081538, IMG submission 71022) | Tabebuia heterophylla rhizosphere microbial communities from the University of Puerto Rico - S5T2R1 | ecosystem: Host-associated > Plants > Roots > Rhizosphere ... | reverse complement strand
GGCGAGAACCGCCCACCGGTAACGCATGCCCTACAGGCCGAACGGGTTGAACGGCTTCGGCGAGGTCGAGACGATCACGCTCTTCGTCTCGAGGTAGAGCTCGAGCGTCTCGAGGCCGAGCTCTCTGCCGAAGCCGGACTGCTTGTAGCCGCCGAACGGGATGCCGGGGAAGGCCGTGTAAGGCATGTTGATCCCCACCGTGCCGGCTTTGATCCGGCGAGCCAGCCGGTGGCCCTTCGCGGGATCGCCGGTCCAGACCGTCGCCATCAGGCCGTACCGCACCGCATTCGCCTGCCGCGCCGCGTCCTTCTCGTCGTCGAACGGCGTAATGGTCACGACCGGGCCGAAGATCTCCTCCTGCGCCACCGTCATCTCCTGATTGACGCCCGCGAGCACGGTCGGCGAGTAGAAGGCGCCCTTGCCGTTCCCGGCCTCGCCGCCGGTGACCACTTCGGCGCCCTCCTCGCGACCCTGCTCGACGTACCCGTGGACGCGGTTGCGGTGCTCGGTCGAGATCAGCGAGCCCACCTGCGTCTCGGGCTCGAGCGGGTCACCGACCTTCAGGCGCTGTGCGGCCTCGGCGAACTCCGAGACGAAGTCGTCGTAGGCCGTGTGCTCCACGAGGATCCGCGAGCGCGCCTCGCAGCTCTGACCCGCCGAGTAGTAGATCGACCAGACCGAGCTCGGGATCGCATCCGCCAGGTCAGCGTCGGCGAACACGAGGTTCGGGCTCTTGCCGCCGAGCTCCAGCGTCAGGCGCTTGATCCCGTCGGAGGCGAGCCGCATGATCTCCGAACCGGTCGCCGTCGACCCGGTGAAGGCGATCTTGTCGACGCCGGGGTGCTGGACGAGGTAGGCGCCGACCGTCTTCCCTTCGCCCGGGACGACGTTGATCGCACCGGGCGGGAAGCCGACCTCGGTCGCGAGCTCGGCCATCCGCAGTGCGGTCAGCGGCGTCTGCGAGTCCGGCTTCAGGACGACGGAGCAGCCGGCCGCCAGGGCCGGCGCGAGCTTCCACGTCGTCATCATCAGCGGGTAGTTCCACGGGACGATCTGCCCGGCCACGCCCACCGGCTCCTTCAGCGAGTAGAAGAGAAGCGAGCCGCCGATCGGGTTCGACCGGCCGGCGATCGAGGCGATCGCCGACCCGTAGAAGCGGAAGTTCTCGACCCCCTGGTGGAGCTCGGCCTTGACGGACGAGATCGCCTTGCCGACGTTCCGGACCTCGAGCTCGGCGAGCTCCTTGCGGTTCGCCTGGATCGCGTCGGCGAGCGCGTGGAGCAGCCGCGACCGCTCGTTTGGCGGCGTGCGGCCCCAGTCGCCGTCGAGCGCGGCGCGGGCGGCCTCGACCGCGCGGTCGACGTCCTGCGTCGAGGCCTGCGCAACGGTGGCAAGCGGCTCGCCGGTCGCCGGCTCGGTCAGCTCGCGCGTCTCGCCGCCGGCCGGCTCGCTCGCCTCGCCGTTGATGAAGAGCAGGTACTCGCGCGTCGCGACCGCCATGCCGCGCGGGACGATACCGGGCAGAATCCCGGTATGCAGACGGTCGTCGACGCGCTGACCGAGCGGGGAATCGAGTCGTCGGAGATTCAGGAGGACGGCTCGGTACTCGTCGAGGTCCCATGCGGACCGGACGACGAGCGCGACTGCCACGAGCTGATCGTCGAGATCGAGACGCTCCTCACGGAACGTGGTCTCCCGTTCGTCCCCGAAGAGGTCGACGGACGAATCCTGATCAGGCCGCCGGCGACCTAGGCACGCCCGTCAGCCGAGGTCGGCCGGCGTGAGCTGCTCGGTGAGCAGCCGCTTGAACCGCTCCGGGTCGTCCGTGACCCACTCGCGGCACAGACGGTCGCCGTCGGCGTAGGTCGTGATGTACGAGCGCCAGACGGGGTGCGTGATGAAGGAGACGTTGTGCGTCGCGCGCTTCTCCGAGACGAGCCCCCAGCGCTGGATGTAGGCCTGCGCCTCGTCGGGCGAGATCCCGTCCTCGTGGAGCAGCAACGCCGCGTTCGGCACCACGCGCTCGAGCGGCCCCCGGGCCTCGCGGATCCTTCGCCCGGCGTCCGCGTCGTAGTCGATGCCGAACTCTCCCAGCACCTCGGCCGCGAACCCGTCGTGGTCCTCGACGACCATGTCGATCGCGAGCCCGGCGATGCCCTCGGCGATGAGCGACTGGGGCGCGCCGATCATCAGCGCGCTCTCCTCGAGCCGGCCCTCGTCCCGGTAGAGGCGTGACTCCTTCCAGGCGTGCTCGGTGTGGTGGCCCGGGTAGAGCTCGTGCGCCATGAGCTCGGCGACAAAGCTCGCGTTGAGCGACACGTCCGTGTTCACAGCAACACGGCTGGTCAGGCCGCCGAGGTAGTAGTTGTAGGCGGCCCACGGCTCGTCGGTGACGAAGTCGAGTCGGGCCGTCTCACGCTCCGGGAGGCCGAAGCGCTGGGACGTCAACCCCCGTAGCCGGCCGGTGAGCGCCTGCAAGATGGCCGGAAGCCGGTCGACAGGGACCGCATCGCCCTCCCGCCAGCGCTGGTATCGCTCTGCCAGCGTTCCATCCGGCGGCAGAGCCTCGTCGAGCTCGCGGTGCGCCCGTTCGAACGTCTCCTCCGAGACGCGGTGCGGCCTGATCCCGTAGCAGCGCTCCACCTCGTCCGCGTACGGGATCTCCTCGCCGGCCAGCTTGCGCGCCACCGTCTCCAGCCCGAGCAGCTGCGCGTCGAGGTAGGCGCTCTCGTTCTCCTCGCGTAGCCGCCCGGCGTCGGCGACGAGGTCCGCGGGCGCGCGCGGCTCCTCCGACTCGACGCGCTGCTGGATCTCCGGCGGGCCGTAGTACGAGTCGACGAGCCCGTCGACGTGCCGGCCGAGCCGGAGGCAGAGCTCCAGGTACCGCTGGACGAGGTTCACTGCAGGTCCGCCGGCGTCAGCTGCTCCGTCAGCAGCCGCTTGAACCGCGCCGGATCGCCCCCGACCCAGTTCCGGCAGAGCTCGTACCCGTCGGTGTACGTCCGGATGTACGCCGCGCCCCACCGATCCGTCACGAAGCGCACGTGCTGGTCGGCCCGCTCCTCGGAGGCGAGCTCCCAACGCTGGAGGTAGGCGTTCGCCTCGTCGGCCGACGCGCCGTCGAGATGGACGAGGAGGGCGGCATTCGCCACCGCATCGGCGATCGTCCGTGCCGCAGGACGGATCAGCCGTGCCTCGTCGGCGTCGTACCGGACGCCGTGCTCGGCGAAGGCCTCGGCGAGCGCCTCTCCATGCTGCTCCTTTGCGATGTCCACGGCCAGGACCGCAATCCCCTCGGAGACGACCGACTGCGGTGTGCCGTAGACGAGCACGCTCTCCTCGAGGTGACCGTGGTCGTAGAGCACATGCTCCTTCCATGTCTGCTCCGTGTGGTGTCCGGGGTAGAGCTCGTGCGCCATCAGCGCCACGATCGAGCCGGCGTTGACAGGGAGATCGGTGTTCACCTCGACCCGGCTCCGAAGCCCGCCACGGTAGTCGTTGAACGCGTACCAGTGCTTGCCGTTGACGAGCGCCAGCTCGAACGCCTCGCCGTCGGGCAGGCCGAAGCCGTCGTGCGTTGTCTCCCTCAGTCGTTCCGCGACCGACTGGAGGACCGGCTCGAGCTTCTCCGCCGGAATGGGGTCCCCGTCCTCCCAGCGCCGGTACCGCTCGGCGAGCGTACCGCCGGGCGGGAGCAGCTCATCCAGCATCCGATGCGCCTCCTCGAAGCGCTCTTCCGGGATGCGCTCCGCACTGGTCATATAGGAGCCCTCGACCTCGTCTACGTAGGAGATCGCCTCGTCACCGAGCTTCCGCGCGACGAGCTCCACGCCCCGGAGCTGCGCCCTCAGGTATGCGGAGTCGGACTCCTCGGCCAGGCTGCGCGCCTCGGCGGCCAGCTCGGACGGCTCGGACAGCGGCTCGCGCTCGACGCGCTCGGCGATCTCCTTCGGGCCGTAGTAGTAGTCCAGAAGCTCGTCGTCGTGACGGACCAGCCTCAGGCAGAGCTCGACGTACCGCTCGGCGACGCTCACCGCTCGAAGAGCGCGGCCTGGCCCTGGCCGACGCCGACGCACAGCGTCGCGAGTCCGTATCTCCCGCCGCGGCGGCGAAGCTCGTGGAGCAGGGTGACGACGAGGCGCGCTCCGCTCATCCCGAGCGGATGGCCGATTGCGACCGCACCGCCGTTGACGTTGACCTTCTCCGGATCGAGCCCGAGCTCGCGGATCACGACGAGGCTCTGCGACGCGAAGGCCTCGTTCAGCTCGACGAGATCGATCTCCTCGACGGCAACCCCCGTGCGCTCGAGGAGCTTCCGAACCGCCGGAATCGGCCCGATCCCCATCACCCGGGGATCCACTCCGGCAACGGCCGAACCGACGAATGCGCCGAGCGGCTCGACGCCGAGCGCCTTCGCCTTCTCCTCGCCGGCGATCACGAGTGCCGCGGCGCCGTCGTTGACGCCGCTCGAGTTGCCGGCGGTCACCGTGCCGCCCTCGCGGAAGACGGGCCGCAGCGAGCCGAGCTTCTCGAGCGTCGTGTCGGGTCGCGGATGCTCGTCGCGGTCGACGCCGTTCACGGGCACGATCTCGTCCGAGAAGTCCGCGGCCGCCCAACGCTGCTGCGACTGGAGTGCGAATGCGTCCTGCTCCTCACGCGAGACGCCCCACCGCTCGGCGACGTTCTCACCCGTCTCGCCCATCGACTCGAGCGGAAACATCTCCTCCATACGCGGGTTCGGGAAGCGCCAGCCGAGCATCGTGTCGTAGACCGTCTGGTTGCCCCGCGGGAACGCCTGCTCGGGCTTCGCCATCACGAGCGGCGCGCGGGTCATCGACTCGACCCCGCCGGCCACGAACAGGTCGCCGTCCCCGGCCGCGATCGCGTGGGAGGCCGACACGACGGCCGAGAGGCCGGAGGCGCAGAGCCGGTTCAGCGTCACGCCTGCGACGGACTCCGGCAGGCCTGCGAGCAGGGCCGCCATCCTGGCGACGTTCCGGTTGTCCTCCCCGGCCTGGTTCGCGGCGCCGAAGTAGATGTCCTCGATGTCGGCCGGGTCGACGCCGGCGCGCTCGACCGCCGCCGAGATCGCCGTCGCGGCGAGGTCGTCGGGCCGCACGTCCGCGAGCGCCCCGCCGTAGCGCCCGACCGGAGTTCGGACGGCCGAGAGGACGACGGCTCGGCTCACGAGCCGACGAAGTCGACCTGGACGGGAGCGCTGAACGCGCCGGCCTCTTCGCCGCGGCGCAGCAGCTCCCGGACGGCGTCACGGCCGTCGTCGCCGTAGCTCCGCGTCAGGTCGTTGACGTACATGCCGACGAACCGGTCGGCGAGCTCGGGCTTCAGGCCGCGCCCGAAGCGGAGCGCGTACTCCATCGCCTCCGCCCGGTTCTCGAGCCCGGCGTCGATCGACTCGGCGAGCACGGCGGAGAGATCCGCGAGCACGGGGTCTCCCAGGTCGCGCCGCGCAACGTTCACGCCGAGCGGGAGCGGAAGGCCGGTCTCCTCCAACCACCACTCTCCGAGATCGACGATCTTCTCGAGGCCGAGCGAGGAGTAGGTCAGCTGGCCCTCGTGGATGAGCAGGCCCGCGTCGGCCCGTCCGGACGACACCTCATCGAGGATCGCGTCGAACGGCACCTCCCGGAAGGCGAAGTCACCGCCGAGATGCAGGCGAAGCGTCAGGAACGCGGTCGTCATCCTCCCCGGGACGGCGATCTCGACCTCGGACAGGTCGACCGGCTCCCGGGCGACGACGATCGGGCCGTAACCAAACCCCATGCTGGCGCCGTGCGGCAGCAGCACGTACTTGTCCTGCACGAACGGATACGCGTGCAACGAGAGCGCCGTGACCTCCAGGCGGCCCTGAAGCGCCCACTCGTTCAGGGTCTGGATGTCCTGGAGGACGTGCTCGAACTCGAAGCCGCGCGCGTCGACGCGGCCGTGCGCGAGCGCCCAGAACATGAACGCATCGTCGGGATCGGGGCTGTGGCCGAGGCGGATCAGCACTTCCTGCGCACCGTATCTAGAATCGCCGCAGTGGCCTTTAGGGACTTCCTCCGGAACCCGTTTTCGTTCCTCAGCGCCCGGTCGTCGGCCGAGGACAGGATCGCGCAGTACGTGATCCGCGAGCACCAGCGGGGCCGGCCGCTCGCCGAGATCCTCGAGGATCCGTACGTCAAGAACCGCACCTCGCCGCAGGAGCGCGCCCGGCTCCTCGACCGGCCGGAGGTCGTTCGCGCGCTCGGCCACGACGTGGTCGAGTCGGCGCGGGCCCAGGTCTCGAGCTAGACCTCTGTTCCGACCTTTCGTGCCCAGGCCCGCTCGAGCGCCAGCGCGGCGGCGGCGACGTCCCACGCGGCGAGGCCGTTCGACTTGAAGATGACGATGTCCCGGTCCGACTGGCGGCCCTGGACCTCACCGGCGACGACCTCGTGGAGCTCGTGCACCTCGAGCCAGTCGAGAATGCCCTGCTCGACCGGCTCGACGAGATCGCCCGACTCGATCCGCGCCTGCTCGCTCGAGTCGCAGCAGACGAAGGCGGCGCGCTCGAGCACGACGTTGTCGAGCTCCCGCCGCCGCCGGTCGTTCGCGCCGATCGCACAGACCAGCGCACCCTCCTTGAGCCACTCGCCGCGCAGCACCGGGTCCCGCGAGGTCGTCGCGGTGACGACGATGTCCTGCCCGCCGGCCTCGCGGTGCGTCTCACACGCCTCGGCGGAGACCTTCTTGCAGAACTCCTCGAGCTTCTCCTCCGTCCGGCAGTAGGCGAGCACGTGCTCGATCGTCGGAACCGCCTCGCGGATGCACTGGACCTGGGTCTCCGCCTGCCAGCCGCAGCCGAGGATCCCCAGCGTCGTCGCGTCGTCGCGGGCCAGGTACTTCGCGGCGACGCCGCTCGCGGCGCCGGTCCGGAGCTGCCCCAGCTTGTCCGCCTCGATCACCGCGGCGACCTCGCTGGTGGACGAGTCGTAGAGCACGACAACGAACCGGGTGCCCTGGGCGGTCGAGACGTACGACTTCACGCCGGCGTACCCGAGCTCCAAGTCCGTGGCGGACATGACGGCGAAGGCGCCGCCTTCGAACTGGTGCCGGTAGCGGGGACGGTTGTCGACCTCGCCTGCAGCGATCCGGCGGAAGGCGCCCTCGACCGCCTCGAGCGCGTCGGCCGGCGTCAGCAGCTCGCCGATCTCGGCTTCGTTGAGGTACAGCGGCACCCAGCGAGTCTAGGAGCGGCTGGGAATGAAGCTGATCTGGCCGCTCGTCTCGAGCACGGCCCACTCGATCTGGTCCAGGTGCGCGATCTGTGCGTTGATGCGCGCCTGGGCGGCAAGCTCCTCGAGCGTGATGCGGTTACGGCGAAGGTTCCGGTCTATCGTCCTGCCGCGCTCGACGAGGATCACCGGGTCCCCCTCGAGCACCGGGCCGATCCGCTTGGGAAAGCGGAACGCGAGGAACGAGAAGAGCACGGTCATGAGGGCCATCGTCCCGCCGGCGAGGATCGCGCCCGTCACCGAGAAGTCGTTCTGCGTGACGCCTTGCTGGATCAGATCGCCGAGGACGACGAGCAGGATCAGGTCGAACGGCTCCAACGTCGAGAGCTCGCGCCGGCCGACGGCCCGCGTCACGAACCAGACGAAGAGGAAGAGGACGACTGCGCGGAGGACGATGTCCATTACGGAAACACCGTGATCGAGCGGTCGATGGTGGCCAGCAGCTCGTCGCCGTCGTAGAGCTGGACGCCCTGCGAGCGGTGCCCCACGTTCGTCGGGTTGACCTGGAGCTGCAGGAAGAAGACGTGCTTGTCGCCGGCGGGTATCCGCCCGAGCTCGAAGGAGAGGTCGCCGTTGCGGCTCGCCTCGCCAACCGGACCGGGAGCCAGAGTGTTGATCGTGATGCCCTCGACCCAGCCCGGGTCGAGAACGAGCGTCGCCTCGCGCACCTCGCGTCGCGCCTCGATGGTGAAGCGCGCCTGGTAGAAGAGCCCGCCGCGGACGCGCTCCGGCGCGTAGACCTCGAGCGTCGCAGCCTCGGCGTCCTCCGTCATGGTGGACGGCCGCTGGCCGAAGAGGTTCAGGAGTCCCAACGCGAGAACCACGATGAGCACTCCCACGCCGATGCGACGGGCGACGACGTCGCGCTTGCCCTCGCGATCTCGGTTGACCTTCAGGGTCAGCTGATCCGGGATGTCCGACACGCAGGCGGATTTCGCCCGCGGCCCGGCCGGTCCTGCGCTAGAGCCGCTTCTTCAACAGCCCGAACATCCCGCGGATGACCTCCCGCTGGATCGTCTTTCCCCGGCGGGAGCCGAGGAAATCCGTCAGTGGGTCACCGGAACGGGCAGGCTCGGCTTTCCGTCGCCGCGCCGGCGCTTCGGGCTGCTCCGCCGCCGCAGGCTCGGCCGACTGCTCCATGCGCCGCGCGAGCACCTCATGCGCGCTCTCCCGGTCCACCTTCGTCCCGTACTTCGCATAGAGCGGCGACGCCTTCGCGGTGCCGTCCACATCGTCGGCCGGCGCCATACGGGCACGCGGTCCACACAGCTTCGTGTGGACGACCGGCGTCGGTACGCCGCTCTCCGAGAGGATCGTGACCGCGGCTTCGCCGATGCCGAGCTGCGTCAGCAGCTCTTCGAGGTCGTACAGCTCGGTCGTCGGAAACGTCGAGACGGTCGCCTTCAGCGCCTTCGCGTCCTGCGGAGTGAACGCGCGGAGCGCGTGCTGGACGCGGTTCCCGAGCTGCGCCAGCACGTCGGCCGGAATGTCCTTCGGCGTCTGGGTGATGAAGAACACGCCCACGCCCTTCGACCGGATCAGCCGCACCGTCTGCACCACGGAGTCGAGGAACGCGTCGCTGGCGTCCGCGAACAGCAGGTGTGCCTCGTCGAAGAAGAAGACGAGCTTCGGCTTCGGCACGTCGCCGACCTCGGGCAGCTGCTCGAAGAGCTCCGCCAGCAGCCACATGAGCACGGTCGAGAAGAGCTTCGGCTTGTCCTGTACCGCCGGAAGCTCGAGGCAGGAGATGATCCCGCGCCCGTCCGGCGCGACGCGGATCAGGTCGGCGATCTCGAGCTGCGGCTCGCCGAAGAACTCCGTTCCGCCGCCGTCCTCGACCTGGACGAGGGAGCGGAGCAGGACACCGATCGTGGCCGAGGAGACGCCGCCGAGCCCCTTCAGCTCCTGCTTGCCCTCGTCGGAGTCGAAGAACGTCAGGAGCGCCCGCAGGTCGGCGAGGTCGAGGATCGGAAGTCCCTTCTCGTCCGCGTAGCGGAAGACGAGCGAGAGGCTCTGCTCCTGCGTCTCGTTCGCCTCGAGGACCTTCGCGAGGAGCAGCGGGCCGAAGTCCGAGACGGTCGCGCGCACCGGAATCCCGGGCCCGATGCCGCCGATCGACAGGAACTCGGTCGGAAAACCCTCCGGCTTCCAGTCCTGTCCGAGCTCGGACGCCCGCTTCTCGGCCGGGCCGCCCGTCTCACCGGGCTGGGCGATGCCGGAGAGGTCGCCCTTCATGTCCGCCGCCACCACCGGCACGCCTGCCGCGGAGAGCTGCTCGGCGAGGAGCTGAAGCGTCCGCGTCTTCCCGGTCCCGGTGGCTCCCGCGATCAGCCCGTGCCGGTTCGACGTCGCGAGCGGAAGCCGGACGACGGCCTTCTCGGCGAGCTTGCCTTCGTGCACACCGCGGCCGAGCTCGAGCGAGTCGCCCTCGAACGTGTAGGCCTCTGCGATCGTCTTCGCGAAGTCCGCCACGGGCGGGAGAACCTACCTGGGTCGCGGCTACACTGGGCGCTCGAGCGCCCGTAGCTCAGGGGATAGAGCGCTGCCCTGCGGAGGCAGAGGTCGCATGTTCGAATCATGCCGGGCGCATCTTCCGAATCGGCCGCCAATCGCGCTTTCTAGACTGCGCGCCACCGACACGTTGGAGGATGATCGCGATGGCCGCAGGCGCTTTCCAGGAAGTGGTCAAACCGTCGGGGCGCGTAATGGTCGCGCTGCCACCACCCAAGAGCAGTGGGGCCGTGAAGTTCGACCGTGTCTTCCTGTCACTCGCGAGTGACTTCGAGGGCGCTCGCGTTCGGCTCGCCATCGGCAAGCCCGGGGCCTTCACCGTCGAGGACAACCTCGCCGTGCCTCCGGGCAGGAGCGTCGTCCGCGAGCTGAAAGCGGGCGATGAGGTCGCGTCGGTCATCCATCAGCAGGGTCAACCTGTCGCGATCCTCGTCGAGTATCAGGGGCTCTAGCACCGCGGGGCATCCTCTATCGTCCTCGCGTGGCCGAGCTCGAGGCGATCGGGATCACGACCGCCGACCAGGCCGCATCCCTCCGCTTCTACGGGCTGATCGGCGTCGAGGTTCCGGATCCCGGCGAGGACCACGTAGAGGCACCGACGCGCGGCGGGCTGACGCTGATGTGGGACACGGAGGAGCTGATCAGGCAGATCGAGCCCGACCTGCCGTCCCCGGTTCGACAACGTGTTGTCCTGGCTTTCCGCTGTGCGGACCCGGCCGACGTCGACGCGACATACGCGCGCGTCGTCGACGCCGGGTTCGAGGGAAAGACCGAGCCGTGGGATGCTTTCTGGGGCCAGCGCTTCGCCTACCTGCGCGACCCCGACGGGAACACGATCGCGCTGTTCGCGCCGCTCGGCTAGCCGACCACACCTGTCCGAATCGGCCATCTTGATCGACCGCGGCGCCGCGGCGACACTGACACGGTGCCTCGACGGTGGGTTCGGATCGTCCTGATCGTCGTCGCGATCGTGATCGCGCTAACGATCGCGAGCTACGTCGTCTTCAACATCGGCGAGGACGGCCCGCCCGAGACGGGGACCGGCGAGGTCATCACCGAGCCGTCGCCGTAGCGCCGCCGACGGTAAGCTCCGCGCCGGCCGGCACATCGGTCCGAACGTAGGCGAGCGCCAGCCCCGACACCGAGCTCGTGACCCGTCCGACGGCCTTCTCGCCGTGAAGGACCTCCGTCTCCGGCTCCGGCGTCCCCTCGACGTCGAGGACGCGAAGCTCGCGGTTCGCCTTGCCGCGGTAGTGCAGCCGCGCGATCGGCTCCTGCCCCGGGTAGCAGCCCTTGTCCGGCGCGAAGCTGATGTGCGTCTCGGTCAACCCGGCCTCCGCAGGCATCACGCGGTCGTCGATCTCGCGACCCCAGCGGGGGCGCCGCGCGAGGATCCGCAGCCGCTCGAGCTCCTCCTCGGAGGCGAGCCCGGCCGGCGGCTCGACGTCGAGCTGCTCGACGGCCGGGATGCCGTACTCGCGGTTGGGAACGCCGTCGCCCTCGCCGAAGACGACGAGCGACGTGTGCTCCTCGGGCTCGATCTCGACCTTGGCCGCGAAGCGGGCGCGCAGGAGCGCTGCCTGGAGCACCGGCCCCAGCCCCGGCTCGGTCAGCAGCAGGAAGTCGTCGTCCGCGCGGCGCACGACCGTCATCGGCGCGATCACGCGGGCCTTCGGCGTCAGCAGAAGCGCCTCGCAGGGCTCGTCCCCGATCTCGTTCGAGAGCATCCGGTCGAGGAAATCGGCGGCGTCCGGGCCCCGCACGGCGACGTAGTCGCGGGCTCGCAGCGCGGCCGTGGGCGTCACGGTCTCCACGCTGATTAGTGTAGGAACCGATGTTCCGCTCGCGGGCGATGCGCAAAGTCGAGGAGGCCGGGTACGACGCCGACCGGCTTCCGCCCGGCCAGTACCTGACCGAGAAGTGGCCAGTCCTGCACGCCGGCACCGTGCCAAACACCGATCTCGACACGTGGGACTTCAAGGTCTTCGGCGAGGTCGAGAACCCGATCACGCTCTCGTGGAAGGAGTTGACGGCGCTGCCGACGCGCGAGATCACGATCGACATCCACTGCGTCACGCGGTGGAGCCGCTTCGACGCGAGCTTCAAGGGCGTCCACTGGAGCGAGCTCGCGAAGCTCGTGAACCCGAAGCCGAGCGCGCGCTACGTCGTCGCCCACGCCGAGCAGGACTTCACGGCGAACGTGCCCCTCTCTGCGCTCGAGGACGACGAGGCGCTGCTCGCGTACGAGGCCGACGGCGAGCCGCTCACGCCGGAGCACGGCTGGCCGCTCCGGCTCGTGATCCCGAAGCGCTACTTCTGGAAAAGCGCCAAGTGGCTCCGGGGAATCGAGCTGCTCGACCACGACGAGCCCGGCTTCTGGGAGCGCCTCGGCTACCACAACGAGGCCGACTACTGGAAAGAGGAGCGGTACGGCTTCTGACGCGAGAAGGGCGCCTTCCGGCGCCCCTCTCTCATCCCGTTGCTGTGCGCGTTACGCGCGGTAGAAGAGCCAGGCGTCCTGCATTCGCTGGACCTGGCCCGGCGTGAACTCCTCGTAGCAGGCGTCGTACGAGTAGTCCATGTAGTTGTGAATCGAGTCGAGACCCGGCTCATTGCAGCTGTCCTGCCCGACCGGGCAACCGCTCGTCGCAACCCGCTGCGGCGGCGTGTCGGCGACATAGTCGCCGTTCTCGTTGCAGCCGCCGTTGAAGACGTGGTGCAGATTGATCCAGTGACCCACCTCGTGCGTGGCCGTGTGGCCGAGGTCGTACCGGCCGGCAAACCTCTTGGACGCGCCCGGCATCGACTCCCAGTTGACGATGACGCCGTCCAGGTACTGCCGCGACTCCGAAAGGCCCGGGAAGTAGGCCCAACCGAGGTACACGTCGGCGCTGACCGCGTAGAGGTTCAGCGCGTTCCAGCCGCCCTGGCGCAGCGACTGCTTCATGTCGCGCTCGGCCGGCGAGCCGAGCCCGGCGTAGTGCCACTCGGCGTTGTTCGTCCGTGTGACACCGGCGAGCTCGAACGCGAAACCGGTAGCCGGGCCGCCGTAAAAGCCGGCGAACGCCGCATTGAGCACTTGCATCTGCTTGTTGATGACGGCATTCGAGATGTTCCCGACGCCGTCCGCGTGGACGACATGGAAATACACCGGGACAGTGGCCTCGAAGCTCTGCCCACCCTGGCCGATCGCGCTTGCGGGCATCTCTTTGAGGATCTGCTTGACCGCCGGCTCGCGTGCGACAAGCCCGCGGGCACCGGAGGCGACCGAGTCCAGGCTGTTCAGCCCGTCGAAGACGGTCGACTCACAGGCCGAAGTGGCCTGGTTGTCAGTGGCAGCCACCGCCGGCGGGACGGTGAGCGCGGCGTAGGCCGAGACGGCGAGTGCGAAGATGACCGCAACCCTCCAGGGCGCAAGGCGCCCACGTGCCTGCTGCATGTGTTCCCCCCTCGTAGTAGGACCCCTCGGCGCGGAAAGGTAGCGCCGATTCGTCCCAGTGGGTGCCGATCCCTCTAAGGGGGCATGGGTCGGCCCGACTTTGCGCCGATACCGGAGGCAACCCACCTCCCCCACCCCTCAGAGGCGGCCCCTTTCGGGCCGCTTCAAGAGAGATTGAGACCGGCTCCCCAGCCGGTCTCTGTCTTTGTAAGGGTGACCGGGATGACCGTCCGCGTGTTACTGAGGCTCGAAGGTCTGGCGATCGGGTTCGCAGCGGTGGCCCTCTACGTGGACGGGCCGCACTCCTGGTGGCTCTTCGCCCTGCTGATCCTGGCGCCCGACATCTCCTTCGCGGCGTACGCGCTCGGGCCGTCCGCCGGTGCGGCGGCATACAACCTGCTGCACAACCTCGTCCTGCCGATCGCACTCGGGACGGCGGCGGTCCTCACGGACACGGAGTGGGGCATCGCCGTCGCGCTCGTCTGGCTCGCACACATTGGCGTCGACCGAGCGCTCGGCTACGGCCTCAAGTACAGGACCGCCTTCAAGGACACTCACCTCCAGCGGGTCTAGAAACGCAGAGGCCGGCTTGCGCCGGCCTCCGGTGAAGCATCGAGCTCGAGGGCTCGCTACATCATCCCGCCCATGTCGGGCATGCCCGCACCGGCGCCTGCCGGCTGCTTCTCGGGCACCTCGGCCACGACGGCCTCGGTGGTGAGGATGTTCTTCGCGATCGACGCGGCGTTCTGAAGCGCCGAGCGCGTCACCATCGTCGGATCGATGATCCCGGCCTTGATCAGATCCTCGATCTCGCCGGTGTCGACGTTCAGGCCGTGGCCCGCAGCGGCGCCGCGGACCTGCGAGACGACGACGGATCCCTCCAGGCCCGCGTTCGCGGCGAGCTGACGGATCGGCTCCTCGAGCGCCCGCTCGACGATGGCCGCACCGGTGCGGTCGTCACCCTCGAGCTTCGTCGCCTGGATCGCCGACGCGCCGTTCAGGAGCGCCACGCCGCCGCCCGGCACGATGCCCTCCTCGAGGGCGGCGCGGGTGGCCTGCACGGCGTCCTCGACGCGGTGCTTCTTCTCCTTCATCTCGGTCTCGGTCGCAGCGCCGACCTTGATGACGGCGACGCCGCCGGCCAGCTTCGCGAGCCGCTCCTGGAGCTTCTCGCGGTCGAAGTCCGAGTCGGTGTTCTCGATCTCGCTCTTCAGCTGCTTGATCCGAGCCTTGATCTGCTCCGAGTCGCCGGCGCCGTCGATGATCGTGGTCGAGTCCTTGTCGACCACGATGCGGCGGGCGCGGCCCAGCTGCGAGAGCTTCGTGTTCTCGAGCTTGAGGCCCATCTCCTCGGTGATCACCTCGGCGCCCGTGAGGATCGCGATGTCCTCGAGCATGCGCTTGCGGCGGTCACCGAAGCCCGGCGCCTTGACCGCGACGGCCGTGAACGTGCCGCGCAGCTTGTTGACGACAATCGTGGCGAGCGACTCGCCCTCGACGTCCTCGGCGACGATGAGCAGCGGGCGACCCGCCTGGATCACCTGCTCGAGCACCGGGAGGAGGTCCTTGACGGCCCCGATCTTCTGGTTCGCGACCAGGATGTACGGGTCGTCGAGCACGCCCTCCATGCGCTCGGGGTCGGTGACCATGTACGGCGAGAGGTAGCCCTTGTCGAACTGCATGCCCTCGGTGAACTCGAGCTCGAGCCCGAAGGTCTGGCCCTCCTCGACGTTCACGACGCCGTCCTTGCCGACCTTGTCGATCGCCTCGGAGATCACGTCGCCGATCTCGCGCTCGCGCGCCGAGATGGTGGCGACTCGGGCGATGTCCTCCTTGCCCGAGATCTCCTTGGACTGCGACTTCAGGTTCTCGACGACGGCCTCGACCGCCGCCTCGATGCCGCGCTTGAGCCCCATCGGGTTCGCGCCGGCGGCGACATTCTTCAGGCCCTCGCGGACGATGGCCTGAGCGAGGACCGTGGCCGTGGTCGTCCCGTCGCCCGCGACGTCGTTCGTCGCCGTCGCGACCTCGCGGACGAGCTGCGCGCCCTGGTTCTCGAACACGTCCTCGACCTCGATCTCACGCGCGATCGTGACGCCGTCGTTCGTGATCGTCGGCGCGCCGAACTTCTTGTCCAGCACGACGTAGCGGCCCTTCGGGCCGAGAGTCACCTTGACTGCGTCGGCGAGGATGTTGACGCCGCGCTCGAGCGCGCGACGCGCTTCCTCGTCGAACTTCAACTCCTTGTGTGCCATTCAGTTCCCTCCGTTTTCCGGTCAGGCGCTCGCGCCGACCGTCTCCTTCTTCTTGCCGGCGGACTTCGAGCCGCCGCCCGCCTTCGCCAGGACGTCCGACTCGCGCAGGATCAGGTACTCGTCGCTGCCGAGCTTGATCTCGGTCCCGCCGTACTTCGAAAAGACGACCTCGTCGCCCGCGGCAACTTCCATGCCGACGAAATTGCCGTCCTCGTCCCGGCTGCCCGGGCCCACTGCGAGGACGCGGCCGCGCTGCGGCTTCTCTTTCGCCGTGTCCGGCAGCACGATGCCGCTCGCCGTCTGCTCTTCCTCTTCGAGCACCTCGACGATCAGGCGGTCACCAAGCGGCTGCAAATCCATCAACCGACCTCCTGTTCAAGAGACTTTGTGACAGTTTCTGGCACTCGCGGGGGTAGAGTGCCGGGGCATTTTAACGGGGATCGCACCGTGTGCGCAAGCGTTCGGGACACCGCTTTGTTACAAACCTCGGCCTGATGCCTCGCGAGTTCTCCTCCGGTGGACTGCTCGTGCGCCGCATGCAGGGTCGCTGGTGGCTCGCGGTGATCCGGCCGGGCGGGCGCCCGCACGGCGTCTGGGCGCTCCCGAAGGGCAACATCGGGCCGGGCGAGCCTCCCGAGGAGACCGCGGTGCGCGAGGTCGCCGAGGAGACGGGCGTGGAGGCGACGTCGGACGGAAAGCTCGGCGACGTCCGCTACGTCTACACGCGCGGCGGCGAGCGGATCTTCAAGGTCGTGAGCTTCTACCTCCTCCGCTACCGCCGCGGGAAGATCGACGACGTCCCGCCCGCGTTCCGCCACGAGGTCGCGGAGGCGCGCTGGGTGCCGCTCGACGAGGCGCCGACGCTCCTCTCCTACCGGGGCGAACGGGAGATGGCCGAGAAGGCGCTGGCTTCCCTGGAGCGTGAGGCCGTATGATCGGCCGACCTCGGTGCCCGAACCGATGTACGCCCTGAACTTCTACTCCCCGATCGTGGCGGACCAGCTGCGTAGCCGACGCAAGACGGCGACCATCCGGCTGGGCGACAAGTCGGCGAAGTACAAGAAAGGGATGATCGTCCAGGTGCTCGCCGGCGCCCGCTACAGCCCGCGCGAGAAGATCTTCGACGCCGTCATCGACAAGGTCGAGGTGAAGACGATCAGGGAGCTCTCACCGAGGGAGATCGAGCACGACAACCCGGAGATTCGCCGGCCGGAGGAGATGCAGGACTTCCTCGGCCAGCTCTACAACCGGCCGATCGACGCGGACGCCACCGTGACGGTGATCCGCTTCAGCGAGATCAAGCTCGGCTGGCCGGGCTAGCCGCCGGGCTTCCGGATCGGCGTCCCGAAGAGCTCGCGCGGCCGGATCTCCTCACCGCACGCCTCGCACTCGACCGTGAAGGCCGATGTGAAACGCGCGTTGCAGGAGGGACAGCGCCAGCGCATCTCGCCCTCGCACTGCGGGCAGGCCGCGGGGAGCTCGGCTTCCCAGTCCTCGAAGTAGCGCTGCGCGAAGCCGCAGTTCAGGCAGACGGAGACCCAGTCGCCGAGGGTCTTCCGCCGCTCCTCCTTCAGCCAGTTGCTCGCCTTGCCCATCAGCGGTTCTGCAGCGCGTCGAGGCCGACCGCGAGGGCAACGCCCACACGGCGGTCGATCCGCCGCTCCTGGTCGCCGGAGAGATCGAGGATGTACTGGTCTCGGACCCGCGCAAACCGCCGCTTCATGTCCCCGACCACCTCGCCGTCGATGACGATCTCGAAGTTGTACGGGATCGGGATGAACTCGCCGACGTACGGCACGAAGTCGATCAGCCGGCGCAGGATCCCGACCGCGGTGGAGCTCTCTCTCGCGAGCCCGATCTCCTGTTCGTCCGGCCCTCCGATGTGCCAGGTGGAGCGGTAGAGGGACTCGCGGAACTTGTGCCGCACGACCCCGATCGGCTCGTCTCCGACGAGGACGTCGTAGCGAGAGCCGCCCATGTCGAGCAACGAGCGAGCCTTGACCCTGAAGAGCTCCTCGGTCTGAGCTTCGTCCGCGTAGAACCGGATGTCCTCCTTGATCGCGAGCTTCTTCTGACGGACGAAGGCGATCGGTGGGCCCGCCGGCGTCTCGCCGACCGCGAGCGGCGTCACGCGGTAGAGGTTCGCGACGGGCCGGACCAGCTGATCGACGAGAAACCGGTCGTAGTCGAAGCTCATGCGTCCGCGAGCCTAGTCGTTAGAGTTTCCGCCAGATGGCGATCGCCCGGGAAGCGGAGCCCGTCTCCTCCCTACGCGAGATCCGTGAGGCGGGTCTCGACCGCGAGGACCTCTTCGGGATCTACCGCCATATGCTCCTCACCCGCGGGATCGAGGAGCGCGGCCACATCCTTTACAAGCAGGGGAAGATCCCGGGCTCGTTCTACACCGGCCGAGGCAACGAGGCCTCCTCAGTCGGCGTCGCGACCGCGATGAGCGCCGAGGACGTCGGGACGCCGCTGCACCGCGACATGGGCGTCCACGTCACCCGCGGCGTCGAGCCCTGGCGGATCTTCGCGCAGTACATGGGCCGCGAAGACGGCCCGACGCGCGGCCGCGACGGCAACGTCCACATGGCCGATTCCCAGCTGGGCCTCCTGGCGATGGTCAGCCACCTGCCGGCGATGCTGCCGGTCGGCGTCGGCTGTGCGCTCGCCTTCCGGATCCGGGAGGAGCGCCGGGTCGCCGTCTCGTGGTTCGGCGAGGGAGCATCGGCCCGAGGCGACGCCCACGAGGGCATGAACATGGCGGGCGTCCGGCGCCTGCCGATCGTGTTCATCTGCGACAACAACCAGTGGGCCTACTCGACGCCGACGCATCTCGAGTACGCCTGCGAGACGCTCGCCGACCGCGCCACGGCATACGGCTTCGAGGGCGTGGTCGTCGACGGCACGGATGTCCTCGCCGTCTACCGCGAGGCGAAGCGCGCGATCGAGAAGGCGCGCGACGGCGGCGGCCCCACGCTGATCGAGTCGATGACGCTCCGCATGGAGGGCCACGCCGTCCACGACGACGCGTTCTACGTCCCGAAAGAGCTCTTCGAGGAGTGGGCCAAGCGCGACCCGATCGAGCGGTTCCGCAGCTGGCTGCGCGAGAACGCCGAGATGACCGACGAGGAGGAGGACGAGATCGCGGCAGGCGTCAAGCGGACGCTGAACCAGGCGATCGAACGCGCCGAGAGCTCGCCGCTCCCCGATCCGTCGACGGTCACCGACAAGGTGTTCGCGCGGCCGGAAGACCTCGACACGCCCCACCACAAGTAATGCCCGAGCTCACGTACCTCCAGGCGATCTCCGACGGCCTCCGGCAGGAGATGCGGCGCGACAACCGCGTCTTCGTGATCGGCGAGGACGTCGGCGTCTACGGCGGCGCCTTCAAGGTCACCCTCGGGTTCCAGGAGGAGTTCGGGCCGTGGCGCGTGATCGACGCGCCGCTCTCGGAGACCGCAATCGTCGGCGGATGCACCGGCGCCGCGATCATGGGCATGCGCCCCGTCGCCGAGATGCAGTTCGCCGACTTCGTCTCGTGCGCCTGGGACCACCTGGTGACCGTGGCGGCGAAGCAGTTCTACCGGGCCGGCACGCCCGTGCCGATCGTCGTCCGGCTCCCGTCCGGCGGCGGCTTCTCCGGCGGGCCGTTCCACTCGCAGAACCCGGAGAGCTCGTTCGCGCACATCGCGGGGCTCAAGGTCGTCTGCCCGGCGACGCCGGAGGACGCGAAGGGCCTCTTGATCCACGCGATCGAGGATCCCAACCCGGTCCTGTACTTCGAGCACAAGCACCTGTACCGGCGGATCAAGGCCGACGTGCCGGAGGAGCGCTACACGACGCCCTTCGGCAAGGCTCGCGTCCACCGCGAGGGCGACGACGTCACCGTCGTGACATGGGGCGCAATGGTTTACACGGCCGACGAGGCTGCGAACCAGCTCGACTCGGACGGCGTCTCGGTCGAGATCCTCGACCTCCGCACGATCATCCCGTGGGACCGCCAGGCGGTGCTCGAGAGCGCGCAGAAGACCTCCAAGGTGCTCGTGCTCCACGAGGACACGCGCACCGGCGGCTTCGGCGGCGAGATCGCCGCCACGATCGCCGAGGAGGCGTTCGAGCACCTCGACGCGCCGATCAAGCGAATCGCCGCGCCCGATACGCCGGTTCCGTTCTCCCCGCCCCTCGAGAAGGCCTTCATCCCGCAGGTCGACGACGTGGTCGCAGGACTGCGCGAACTGGCTGAGTACTAAGGTCTCGTGTCCACTCCCACCGCCGTCGACGTCGTGATGCCCCAGATGGGCGTGTCCGTCTCCGAGGGGACGATCACGAAGTGGCTGAAGCAGGAGGGAGAGGAGATCCAGGCCGACGAGCCGCTGCTCGAGATCTCGACGGACAAGGTCGACACGGAGGTGCCGAGCCCCGGCACCGGCGTCGTGCAGCAGATCCTCCATCAGGAAGGCGAGACGGTCGCCGTCGGCGAGCGCATCGCCGTCATCGGCGCACCCGGAGCCGCTCCAGCGGAGCAGCCGTCCGGCGACGGCGCAGCGCCGGCGGCCCCCGAAGAGGCACCGCCCGAGCCCGCGACGGCCGAGGCTGCCGCGGAGACGGCTGCCGCTGCAAGCGCCGACTCGCCTGCGCCGCAGGCGCCCGAGGCGCCGCCCGCCGAGGCTCCGGCTCCTGCTCCGGCACCGGCTCCGGCCGAGCCGGCGCCGAACGGCGACGGGAAGAGCTTCGTCTCGCCGGTCGTGGCGCGCATCGCGTCCGAGCACGGCGTCGACGTCTCGCAGGTGCCCGGAACCGGGCGCGGCGGCCGGGTGACGAAGAAGGACATCCTCGGCTTCGTCGAGTCCGGCGGTCAGGCACCGGCGCCCGAGCCTGCGCCTGCGCCCGCACCCGCGGAGCCCGAGCCGGAACCGCAACCCGTTCCACAGGCCGCGGCACCTGCGGCTCCACCCGAGGCTCCAGCGGCGCCGGAGGCTCCTGCAGCGCCGCCGACACCGCCTCCCGCACCGGCCGCTCCGGCAGCACCGCCGCCGGCCCCCGCGCCTGCCGCCGCACAACCGTCGGCCGAGCTCGAGACGGGCGAGACGGAGGAGCCGGTCACCGCGATGCGGCGCGGGATCGCCGAGCACATGCGCCGGTCGCTCGACACCTCGGCTCACGTCACGAGCGCGATCGAGGTCGACATGTCGCGCGTCGTGGACCTCCGGAACAAGCTCAAGCCGGACTTCCAGAAGAGCTACGGCGTCAACCCGACCTACCTGATCTTCGTCGCGCGCGCCGCGACCGAGACGCTGCGTGAGTACCCGTGGATCAACGGCGAGCTGCGCGGCGACAAGATCATCACCCGCAGCTACGTGAACCTCGGCTTCGCGGTCGAGCTCGCCGACGGCAAGGGCCTGATCGTCCCGGTCGTGAAGCATGCGGAGGGCCTGAACCTCCTCGGGATGGCGCAGCACGTCACGGACATCGCCGAGCGGGCCCGCAACAAGCAGCTGTCGCCGGACGAAGTCCAGGGCGGCACGTTCACGATCACGAACCCCGGCGGCTACGGCACCTTCCACGGCACGCCGGTGATCAGCCAGCCGCAGGCGGCGATCCTCGGGACCTATGCGCTCGTCAAGCGGCCATGGGTCGTGCAGGACGAGATGGGCAAGGACGTGATCGCGATCCGGCCGATCATGAACCTGACGCTCACCTACGACCACCGGCTGATCGACGGCGCCCTCGCCGGCCGCTTCCTCCAGTCGCTGCGGCAGAAGCTCGAGAGCTGGGGCGAGTCGGACTACTAGAGTCCGCGGGGCGGTGGGCGGACGAGTGGGCCGCCGCCTGGCGTGCGCACGACGCCGCCCGCGTGCGGGCGCTCTACGCCGAGGGAGCGGACTTCCGCTCGTCGCCGTTCCGCGACGCGCGGGAGCCCGGCGCCTACGCGCAGTGGGCATTCGACGACGAGGAGCCCGGCGCGGACGTCCGGTTCGGCGATCCGTTCCTCATCGAGCCCGACCGCGCCGCCGTCGAGTACTGGGCGGTGGTGAAGGACCCGCGGGGCCGGGAAACGACGATCGCCGGAGTGGCGATCCTGCGCTTCGACGACGCGGGGCTCGTGGTGGACCAGCGCGACTACTGGAACGAGGCCGAGGGCCGGCACGAGCCGCATCCACGCTGGGGCGCCTAGCTAGGCTCCGGGCGTGGCAATGCAGGGCAGCTGCTGGTGCGGAGGCGTTCGCTTCGAGATCAGCGAGCCGTTCCTCCACTTGTCCTTCTGCCACTGCACGTCGTGCAAGCGGATCTCGGGCGGCGTCGGCACGGCGAACGGCCGTGCCCGGACCGAGTGGATCACGGTCACGCAGGGCCGCGAGCTGCTGACGACCTACCAGCCGGACGAAGGAAGCGCGAAGACGTTCTGCTCGGTCTGCGGCTCGAACCTGTTCGGCGGCGGCTGGCCGGAGTCGGAGGAGTGCAGCGTGCGGCTCAGCGCGATCGACGAGGGGCTGGAGCAACGACCGGAGGCCCACATCTTCGTCCGGTCCGTCGCTCCCTGGGAGACGCTGCCCGACGACGGCCTGCCCCGCTACGACGTGAGGAGCACGTGAGACCCGGCTACGTGCTGAACCTCGGCGAGGTGCCGTACCTGGAGGCGTGGGAGCTGCAGCGCTCGCTCGCGGGGGCGGTGTCGCAGGGCGCGATCCCGGACACGGTCGTCCTGGTCGAGCACCCGCCGGTCGTGACGCTGGGTCGGCGCACCGAGGACGGCGAGCTCCACATCCCGGAAGGCGCCGAGGTCGAGGTGGTCGAGACCGACCGCGGTGGGAAGTCCACGTACCACGCGCCGGGGCAGCTCGTCTGCTACCCGATCTTCGACCTGACGCGGCACGGCGAGGACGTGAAGAAGTACTGCCGCGACCTCGAGGAGGCGCTGATCCGGACGATCGCCGCGGTCGGCGTGGAGGCGACTCGGATCGAGGGCCTCACCGGAATCTGGCTCGAGCGCCCACCGCGGAAGATCGCGTCGATCGGCGTCCACATCTCGAAGTGGGTCACGACCCACGGCTACGCGCTGAACGTCGACCTCGACGCGGGACCCTTCACGGAGTGGATCACGGCTTGCGGCCTGGAGGACACGGCGTTCACCACCCTCGCCCGTGAGCTCGGCCGGGCGATCACCGTCGACGAGGTGCGGCCCCGCGCCGCGGGGGCGATCGCCGAGGTGTTCGGCCTCGAGCTCTCGGAGCTTCCGGCGGAAGACGGCCACGGCCTCTGGCCGCAGCCCCTGCACGAGAAGCTGGCCGCGGCGGGCTAGCTAGACGTCCGGCAGCCAGCCGCCGTAGGCGACCCGGCGCGACTTGGGAACGTCGGCGTACGCCTCAGCCGGCTTCGTCGTCTCCTTCTCGACCGAGACGCCGTGCTCACGGGCCGTCTTCGAGGGGAGGTAGACGAGCCCCTTCCGCGGCAGGCCGCGCGCCCCGACGGCGATGACGACCGAAGGCCCCTCGCCGGCGCCGACGATCATGTGCGGCGTTCCGGGCGGGCAATGGACGAAGTCCCAGGCCTGGAGCTCGCGAACCTCGTCTTCGACGATCCAGAGACACGAGCCCGACAGCACCAGAAAATCTTCCTGGGCGTTCTCCCGGTGGTAGTAGCCGAGGCTCTGGCCCGGCTGGAGAACGCTGATGTTGAGGCCGAGCTGGCGGAACGGCCGCTTGCCTTCGAAGTCGCAGTAGACGCCGAACGGGCCCGAGTCTCGCCACCGCGCCTCCCGCGCGTTGACCACGAACCAGCCGTCAACGTCGGCGACGAGCCCGTACTTCGTCTCTCGGAGCGGCGCCTCGGGCACCCGCCGAGCTTACGCCCGCTCGACCACCGAGACGAGCGCCTCGACCACGTCGGGGTCGAACTGCGTCCCGGCCCCGGCGCGGAGCTCGGCGACCGCAACCTCGCGCGTCATCGCCTTGCGGTACGAGCGGTCGCTCGTCATCGCGTTGTAGGCATCGCAGCAGTAGACGATCCGAGCGATCGGCGGGATGTCGTCACCGGCAAGGCCGTCGGGATACCCGGTCCCGTCGAAGCGCTCGTGGCAGGAGCGGACGATCCTTCCGATCTGCCCCAGCAGCCCGCCGACCCGGTGGAGCAGTCGCTCGCCCTCGATCGTGTGCTCGCGGACGAGAGCCCACTCCTCGTCGTCCAGCGGCCCGGCCTTGTTGATGATCTCGTTCGGGATCCGCAGCTTGCCCACGTCGTGGAGGAGGGCGACGAACTCGGCGTCGCGCCGTGTCCGCTCGTCCATCCCGAGCTCGTCGACGACCGAGAGCGTCAGCGCCACCACGTCCCGGCTGTGCTCGCCCGTATAGCCGTCGTCCGCCTCGACCACGTCGCCGAGCAGAAAGGCGGTGCCGCGATAAGCGTCGCGGAGCTCGAGCTCGTGGTCCATCCGCATCCGCCGGTCCCGCGCGAAGACCGAGAGCAGCCCGACGAGCGGCACCACAAGCAGGACGCCGAACGGCGAGTCCACCGCCGCGAACGACACTGCGAGGCCGACCGTCGCCAGGCCGCCGTCGATCATCCAGACCCAGCCCATCGTCCGCAGGTGCAGCTTCGGGGGCACGCCCAGCGTCGCCCAGCCGCGAAGCCCCGTGCTGACGTAGTCGAATGCGAACTGCGCGGCGAGCGCCACTAGGTAGAGCGGCGTATCCGCGAGGTCGGGGGCCGGCTCGCCCGCCAGCCCGAGCACGAGTGCCGGACCGACCGCGTGCCAGCAGCTGGCGAGCCGCATGAAGATCCGCTCGAAATGCAGCTGCCCGCCCGCGTATTCCGTCAGTGAGCTGAGCAGGACACCCGAGGCCACGGCGATCGGCACGATCCCGGTCGGCAGCACGAACAGCATCGGGACGAGGACGAGCTGCGTCGGCACCGCCGAGCCGGTGCCGATCTCGAAGTCGAGCCGGAACGCCAGCGCGTAGACGGCGACCAGCAGCAGCGTGGTCGCGATCCCCGGAGACCGGTCGCTCGGGATCGCGTGGACCATCGCAACTGCGGTCGCCAGAAACGCTCCGACGGAGATCAGCAGCGTCCGCCGCTCGCGCGAGGCGAGCCTGCTCAGACGCCGCGCGCGGCGCTCCTCGATGACGCGTTGAGAACGCGGGTCGAGCGTCCCAGCCGCAGTGGACATGTCCTCGAAATCGGCTTCGCGAACGTGCCCCTTGACGCGAGCGGCGCGGAAGATCACTCAGCAGAGGGATCAGGACCGGGTATTCACCCTCGAACGGGGTATGGCGAACGGCCGGAAGCTGATCAAACCTCTGAGTGATTCGTATGCGGCGGTGGGTTACGACTCTTCTGGTCTCGGCGCTGACGGCCTTCGCGGCCACGGCGGCGCTGACCGCACAGTCGGCGGAGGGTGGACTGATCGGCACAGGGGCGGCCTCGGGGTGCGACTCGGCGGCGTCGCACCCCTTCGAGGTTTGGGGTGACAGGGCGAACTACCTCTTGATGCCCGGCGGTTCGTTCGAGTCGGGGAGCCCGGCGTGGACGCTCAGCAAGGGCGCGTACGTCGGCCCCGGCAACGAGCCGTTCCAGACGGAGCGCGACAACGGCTCGCGCTCGCTCTACCTGCCTCCGGGCAGCACGGCGACCTCGCCGACCGGCTGCTTCAAGTTCGGTGACTGGCATGCACGCTTTTTCGTTCGCGGCGTGGGGCTCCGCGGCGGCCGCCTCGAGGTCGACGTGGTCGTCCGGAGCCTTCTCGGCGTCCTCACCGTCCTCGACGGCGGCTCGGTTGCGCCTTCGGGCGAGTGGAAGCCGTCCCCGCGGATCGGGATGCTCCTCTGCAACGTCACGGGGCTGCTGGGGACGAAGGCCGTCTCGCTCCGGTTCCGGGCGGTGAACGGCGCTTTCCAGGTCGACGACGTCTATCTGGATCCCTTCAAGGAGTGGTAGCGCCCTCTTCGCCGAAAGTCTCACGACTTTCGGCGACCGAATGAAGCCGGGCGACGCTTCGCGCCGCGCGGCCCAAACGCGCGAGAAGTGTTCCTTCTCCAGCCGGCCGCTGGTAACGGAGCGGTCAGAGCCTGCTCCTCGGCGGCTGCACAGTCGGCCGTAGACTTTCATCCGTGAAGTCGCTGCCCGTCGCCGAACGGCCCCGCAGGCCACCGTGGATGAAGGTCCGCGCCCCCAGTGCGGATTCGAGCTATCTGGACGTCAAGAAGCTCATCCACGGCGCGAGCCTCCACACGGTCTGCGAGGAGGCGCGCTGTCCGAACATCTCCGAGTGCTGGGGCCGCGGGACCGCCACGTTCCAGATCCTCGGCGACACCTGCACACGCGCGTGCAGGTACTGCTACGTCAACTCGGGCAAGCCGGAGCACCCGCCGGATCCGCTGGAGCCGCTTCGGCTCGCCAACGCGGCGGCCCAGATGAAGCTCGAGCACGTCGTCGTCACGTCCGTCGACCGTGACGACCTCGCCGACAAGGGCGCCGGGCATTTCGCGGCGACGATCCGCGCGCTGAAGCACAAGCTTCCGAACGCCGGCGTCGAGGTGCTGACGCCGGACTTCCTCGGCGTCGAGGAGGACGCGCTCCGGACCGTGCTCGCCGCCCGCCCGGAGGTCTTCAACCACAACATCGAGACCGTCCGCCGCCTGCACCGGAACATGCGCGGCGCGAAGGCCTCCTACGACAAGGCGCTCTGGCTGCTTCGGCGCGCCAAGGAGCTCGCCGACTACCGGGTGATGACGAAGTCGGGGATCATCGTCGGCCTGGGAGAGACGAACGACGAGGTGGTCGACACGATGCGCGACCTTCGCGCGAACGGCGTCGACGTCGTCACCATCGGCCAGTACCTGCAGCCCTCCTCGAAGCACGCCCAGATCGACCGTTGGGTGCACCCGGACGAGTTCCGCTGGTTCCGCGAGCAGGGCGAGGCGCTCGGCTTCGGCTCGGTCTTCGCCGGCCCGCTCGTCCGCTCGAGCTACCGGGCCGACGAGCAGCGGCACGCAGCTGTGACCGGACGTGGGGCGGTGGCGTACTAGTCATGGTGCTGCTACTCGCGCTCGCGATCTTTTTCGGAGGATTCGGCCTCTTCACCGTAGGCAGCGGCCTGGAGGAAAGCGGGCCGCCCCCGCTCACGAAGACGCCGACCGTGCCGAAGACGCCGAAGCCGGCCCAGATCGGCCGCGCGACGCTGACGATCAAGCGGACGATGCCCTTCGTGATCGTCGCCGGAAGCGGCTTCCAGCCGAACGAGACCGTGCGCCTGACCGGCCCGAAGACCGTGCGCGTCCGGACAACGGCGCGCGGGAACTTCAGCGTCCGCCTGGGGTCGTCAGACCCCTGCGGCGGCTTGACAATCGTGGCCGTCGGCTCGAAGGGCAGCCGGGCCTCGATTCAGTTCTCGCAGTTCCAGTGCGCCGTTCCTTAGCGGGCCGTATCTCGCCGGCGCCGGGAGGACAAGTAGGAGGGCCGCCCGGAGGCGGCCCTCGCTTCGTACGGTTGCGGTTCCCGGTCTAGTCCTAGTCCCCCGGGCAAGGCGTCACGAGGAACAGCGAGTCGCTCGACCTTGGATTGTTCTGTCCGGAGGCCCTGCCGGACGCGCTGAACACGTCCGCGAAGGCGTCCGATTGCTCACAGGCCGGGTTGCGACCCGCCTGCATCCGCGACGAGCGCCCGTTGCGGGCGTCCGTCCACATCACCCACGCGCGGTTCCTGTGGTCGATGAAGACGTTCTCGTAGTCGCCGCAGAAGATGCCGGCGCGGAAGCAGTAGTCCCAGTTGTACCCGGTGTCCGAGATGCCGAAGTTGTCGAACGGGAACACGGTCTGGTTCGGGAACGGCGCGTTCGTCGGGTTCACCGGCGCCGTCGGCTGCGTGATCGTCCCGGCGGTCGGAGCGACGCATTCGGTCGAGTCCGGCCGGTCGACGTCGCAGTTGCCGCCCCAGTACCAGAGCAGGTAGTTGCCCGGCCGCGTCCGGCTCGTCGGCCACTCGTGGGCCGTCGAGTCACGGTCGAGCCGCCGGTCCTGCCAGGTCACGACCAGGTCGCCCCTCTTGCCGATGTCGATCCACGGGAAGAATTGGTCGTTCCCCGTGTGGACGCCGGCCGGGCAAGCGGTTGCACCCGTGAACGTGCAGGTCCGGTCTGCTGGTTGCGCTGATGGATCGTCGTTCACCCGCGTCGGGCCACGCCAGGTGACGCCACCGTCGGTCGACTTGAAGAGCTGCACGTCGGTGTTCGTCGAAACCCTCGTGCCGTTCCGGTTGTCGGCGATCACGACGTACAGGTCGTCGGCGAACGCACCGCCGCGCTTGTCGACCGTGACGGCGCCCCGTGCGTTCAGTCGGAAGCAGCTGTTCGTCACAACCATGCGACCGCTCTGCTGCCCGCGGGCCGTGCAATCCGGCCGGCCGCCGGCGGCGCCGGCGCGCGGATAGTTGACGTCGAAGACGGACGTGATGAAGAACGGGTTCGACCACGTCTGACCGCCGTCGGTCGACTTGACGAGCAGGTACTGATTCTCGTCCGGCGTGTTGAAGTTCTCGAAGACGACGTACACGACGCCCGTCTCCGGTTGAACCACCGGCTGAGAGCCCTGGTTGTCGTCGCACGCGTTCGGGCCGAGCGTCCCGATGCCGACGCAGAACGACGCGGTGCCGCTGATCGGCTGCGGACGGGACCACGACCGCGCGTAGTCGTCGGAGTGGCTCTCCCAGATCCTCACTTCGCACGGCGCCACACCGGTGGCGCAGCCGAACGTGTCGAACCGTGACCAGGTCACGTAGAGGCGATCAGGGCTGATCCGCGACAGCGGACACCCCGCGGCACCGGCCGGGATCGGCGTCCGGGTCGTCGGCGTGTAGCACTGGGGCGCCACGCCGGACGGGCGCGGGCCGGCGTCGTTGTACTCCTTGTCCTCGAACGGCGCGTCGCCGTTCAGGATGCCCGGCGTCGGATCCTGCTGGAAGGTCACGGTGCCGTCGCCCGGCTGGCGGGGATCGCCCGCGCCGCCGCACGCCGACGCCTCGGTCGCCGGAGGCGTGGGACTGAGCGGCACGCACGGCCGGCTCCAGGTGAAGCCGCCGTTCGTCGAGCGACTGGTCCAGACGCCGTTCGTGTCGTCGGTCCGGTTGAAGTTGATGTCCGTCCAGTAGACGACGCCGTTCCGGTCGTGGATCACGGCCGGGTCGCCGCCGCCGTCGAGGTTGTCGCCGCTGGGCAGCGACGGGAACGGGATCCAGCCGTCATACCAGCTGTTCCCTCGGTCGGTTGACGAGTAGAACCCGGAGCTCGCCCATCCGAGGCGGTAGTCGTTCGCGCCACCCACCACGTTGCGTGCGTTCCGCGGGTTGACGCTGATCGACGTCTCGTCCTGCGGGAAGCAGGAGTAGTCCTGGTTCACCCGGATATCGTCGCCGCGTTCGGAGATCTGCTCGACCATGTCCTTGTCGAGCTGCCGAAGCGGCTTCTCATGCCGGCGTAGGCCGGCCTGCGGGCACTCGGTGAGGTCGGTGCCGAAATCGACGTCGCGCAGCTCAGCGGCACCTGACATCTCTGCGCGAACGCCGTCTTTGTCTCGTGCGCCTGAGGCCGCGCCCGCCCACAGGACGAGCAGGGCCGCGGCAGCGAGGAGCAACGAGACCCCTGCGGCTCGTTTCATGCCCTCCCCTTTCGTTCCGCCGAACGCCCCCTTCGGACGTTGGAAACGCGGGGACTATGACCCCTCAGATTCCGATTTGCAAATATGGCTTCGTCTATCGAGAAGTGGTGTGGTCCGGCATACTGGACCCGTGGGACGAGCCGCCGCAGTCCTGCTCCTTCTCGCGGCTGTCGTGACATCCGGGGCCGCAGCGACAGGCGAGCGTACGTCGAGGCCGACGCTCAAGCTGATGAACGCCGCCCCTCTGCGGGTCGCCGGGTCGAGCTTCCTCGCGGGCGAGCGCGTCCGTGTTTCGGCCCTCAGCACTCGGAAGGCGTCGAAGGTGGCCGTCGCGAACAACAGCGGCCGCTTCACGGTGACGCTGAACATCGGCTACGACCGCTGCAACGGGCTGCTGGTCACCGCCGTCGGGTCACGCGGCAGCCGGACGACGCTCAAGCGGCCCGAGCTCATGTGCCCGCCGCGGCTCTAGGCTGCCGCCTCCGACACCCGCTGAGCCTGCTTGCGCGCCAGCGCCGCCGCGTCCTCCGCCGACACCTTCCCGGTGAAGCCGTTCACCTCGACGGAGGCGACGACGTTCCCCTCGCGCCAGGCGACCCGAAAGAAGCTGACGCCGCTCTGTTGGAGGGTCCTGGCGAGCGCCTCGTCACCGAGCTCCGGAGCCGACACCTCCTGCCACGGCGGCTCGCCGTCGTCCAGATCGGCGCCCACCGCGGCTAGCTCCTCCGCCGCGCCGTCGTCGGAATCGAAGGAGTCGACGAGCGAGACGATCACGAGCGGCCCCGTCGTCCGCATGGTGCCCGGACGCCGGTAGCGCGCCTTCCAGCCTCCCGTGCGACCGAAGCGGTCACGGGCCGACCGGCCGGCCGGCTGGTCGGCGTTTCTCTGCGGTCCCTCGTCGAAGACCATGAACGACGGCCCGACATCCGCCGGCTGGAGAACCGTGTTCTCGAGCTCGTCCTCAGTCACCTGCGCGCCGCCGCCGCCGTCATCGCCGGTCAGGCTGCAACCGGCGAGAAGGAGGACGACGCCGAGGACCGGCAGGGCCCGCATGGGGATCGGAGGGTAAAGGAAGGGCCGCCTCGCGGCGGCCCTTCCGATCGTCGGTCAGGCGGTCTGCCTAGTCGTCGTCGCCGCCGCCGAGGACGAGGCGCCAGGCGCCGCGCCCGTGGGTGGCCGCGTAGATGACGCGCTTCGAGGTGCCCGGGATCGTCGCCTGGGACAGCTCGTAGGTCGCGACCTTCGGGAGGCCGCGAGCCGCCTCGACCCAGACCGTCCCGCCGGCCGGAAGCCGGAGGACGCCCCAGTCGAACGACGCGTACAGATCACCGGTCGGCGCGTCGACCTCGACGTCGGTGATCGGCAGGTCGCCGAGGTTGTGGCTCAGGTCGGTCCACGTCGCGGTCCCGGTCGCCGGGTTGTAGACGGCCTTGAACACGTGGCCGGGCTGGCCGGGCGTGTAGGCCTCGTAGCCGGAGAACGAGATGAACGCCGTGTTCCCGGACGGATCGCGCGGGTCGACCGAGATGCCGCTGACGAACCGGCGCGGCTGCGTCGGCGTGTCGATCCGCGTGAAGACGACCTCGGTCTGCCGCTCGTTGAAGCCGGTGCCGCAGCAGTCAGGCTCCTGGACCTGCGTCGCCGGGTTGTTCGAGTCGGCGTTCTTCGCGACCCAGACGCGGCCGCGACGCGTGCCGGCCCAGATCGTGCCGGTGTTCGTCTTGGCCCGCTCGATCGCGACCACGTAGCCCGTCCCCTTGTCGGTCGACGGGCCGACGATGAGGCTTCCCTGCCCCAGCTTCTCCCAGTCGCCGCAGCCGGAGTCGACGCCGGTGTTGAGAGCGCCGCTGCGCGGTCCGCCGAGGACGTTGCAGTTGTTCTCGAGGAACGTCCGGTCGCCGCCCGCGTTCTGCGTCCGCCACACGCTCTCCGAGCCCGTGAACGCGGTCTTCGAGACCACGGGGTCGGCGGTGAACGGGACGTAGAAGGACGAGCCCTCCGGCGAGAACAGGATCGGGTCGAAGATCCACGACCACCACTGCGGGTCGTTTCCGCGGAAGTTCACGTCGCCCTGCTGGGCGAAGTACGTGTGGTACCGCAGGGTGCCGACCTGCGCGTCGATGCCGGACTGGCCGCCGTCGCCCGAGACGAAGTTCAGCCAGTTGGGCGAGCGGTCGAAGCCGAGCGTGCCGTTGTCCTGCGTTCCGCCGATGCCCTCACGGAGCGGGTTGGACGGGTTCGGCTGGAAGTCCTGGAACTGCAGGGTCCGGAGGCCGGCGTTCATCGGCCTCAGGTCGGTCGGGATGTACGAGAGGAACATCTGACACTCGGTCAGGTCCAGCCCGGACAGGTTCCGGTCCGGCTCGGAGCAGTCCGAGGAGTCGTCCACGTACCGCCCGCTCGTCCGGACGATCCCGCCGTCGCTCCCGATGAACAGGATCTTCTCGTTCTTCGGGTGGAAGGCGAGGATCTGGACGTCCGGGTGGTTGGCCTCGAACGGATCCTTGGCCTCACCGGACATGTCCGTGAAGAGCACGCCGGCGTTCCGCGACAGCATGATGTTGCGGCCGTTCGACTTGTCCGCTCCCGCGTACGGGGGCAGCTCGCCGTACTGCGTCTGGCCGCCGATCATCACGAGGTCGGGGTTCGTCGGCGCTACCGCAATCGGCATGTCGTACGAGCACTGCTGAGCGCAGATGTCGAACGAGCTGAAGCCGGGAGTGCCCCGGGTCGGGCTCGAGAGCATCGTGAACGCGGGTGTCGCCGCTCGTGCGTCGTCCGTGCGGAGGACACGCGAGGCGTCGACCAGTCCGGTCGGGCTCGGGACCTCGTTGCGGCCGTCGTAGACGTACAGCCGCGTCTTGCCGTTGCCCAGCTTCGCCGCGGCGACCTCGTACCGGATCCCGAGCGGCGCGCCGCCGGGGTTCGTCGAGCCGTCGTCCGGGACGCCGAAGTAGATGTTCTGGTGCGTCGACCCATTGCTCGTCGAGCGGAAGACGCCGTACTCGAACATCGTGAAGTAGAACGTGTTCGGGTCGGCCGGGTCGTACTCGATGTCCGTCACGCCGCCACGGAAGAAGTCGTTCCCGTTCGCGGTGGTCGGGTCGACCGGATCCTGCGGCTGGCTGAACCGGAGCTGGAACGTGAGGCCGCCGTCCCTCGACTCGTAGAGGCCGATCGGCGGAGCGCCCGGAGGCGTGAAGCGGCCACCGGCCACGCCCGAGAGCGAGTGCCGGGCGACGGTGGTGCCCATCAGGATGTGCCGGGGGTCACGCGGATCGATGGCGATCTCCCCGATGCCGCGGTCCTTCGCCGCTGCGAAGGATCCGGGGACGAGCTCCCAGTGCTCGCCGCGGTCGGTCGACTTGTAGAGGCCGAGGCCGGCCTCGCTGTCACCCGAGCCGCTCGGCTCACCCGTGCCGACGTAGATCGTCTTCCCGCGCTTGTCGGTCGGGTCGATCAGCAGGGCGCCGATCGAGGTCGTCGGGAGCCCACGGTCGAGCGGACGCCAGTGCGGCCGCCGCGAGAGCGCGTTCTCGGTGACCCAGACGCCGCCGCCCGCCGCGCCGATGTACACGCGGCAGTGGTGGTCGTTGCACTTCGGGTCGACCGCGATCGCGGTCATGCGGCCGGACCACTCCGTCGGCTGGCCGTTGTTCTGCGTGGCCTCCTGGGCCACGTCGAGCGTGAAGGGCCCGACCTCGCGCCACCTGGCGCCGCCGCGGCCTTCGTTGTTCTTGTCGTGCTTGCGCATCGCGGCGAGCGCGCCCTCGAGCTGGGCGGTCCCGACCGTCTTGTGCGGATACGCGAGATCCTCGTAGGCCTGCTGTGCGAACCCGGCGACGATCTCCCGGGACGCCTCACGTCCGGCCTTCTCGCGTGCGACCGGAACCGGGATGCCGCGCGCCTGGGCTCCGCCGTACACGTAGTTGAGCGCCTCGCGACCCTTGGCGTCGGCTGCCGCCGCATTGCCGGCGGCCGATTGCGACCCCGCAGGCCCGAGGACGAGGGCTGCGCCGACCGCGGCGGCAACGACGACGAGCGCCGTGGCGGCTATCAGCCCGAGAGTCTTCTTTCGCATGCCTTCCCCTGTCTCCTCACGAGGCGATCTTCGGTGATATCACCTCCGGAATAGAGGATTATTTATCTGGCCGAGACAGCGAAAGTCAAGCTGGGGCCCAGCAAGCGGAAGGGCCGCCTCTCGGCGGCCCTTCCTTGTGAAGCGATGTGCGGTTGGCTACTTGCGAGTGACCGTCAGAGAGTACGGCGCGTAGTCCGTGATCGTCTCCGTCGGCTCGTCGTACGTGACGATCGCGCCGACGAAGTCGGCCCTCACGCCGCCGAGCACCTTCTGGAGCTGCTGTCCGGTCACCGTTCCGTCGAAGTTGTCGTTCAGACGGAGCCGCGTGATCGCGACAGGGCTCGTGCCCTGCGTCTTCCACGCCACGAGCTGCACGGTGAAGCCGTGCACCTCGATCGGGTTGACCTGGGTCGGCGACTGCCAGCCGGCGAGGCTGGAGCCGTCGGAGATCCCGGTCCCGCCGATCGCGACGTCGTCCACCCAGAAGCCGGCCGGAATGGTCGGATCCGTGCCCTGTACGGACGGGTCGTTGATCGTGCGGAAGGAGAGCAGGACCGTCTGGCCCGCGTACGCGGCCAGGCTGCAGGTCTCAGCCTTCCAGCCGCCCGAGTCACCGCTGAAGCCCGGCAGGTTCGCAACCACGAGCGGAATCGCGCCCGGGTTGTGATCCGTGCGGGTGTCGGTGCAAGTGAGGCTCTGGTACGTCTCGCCGCCGTCCCTCGAGATCTGGACGTAGCCGAAGTCCCACGGACCACCGGCGTCCTCCTCGAGGTTCCAGCGGGCATTGAACGTCAGGCTCGCGCCCGCACCGGTCGGAACCGCGACCTCGCGCACGATGGCCTCGTCCCGGTTGTCGCCGGTACCCGAGTAGAGCGCGGGGTCACCGGTCTGACCCGGCGGGTTCGGATCGACGCTCCAGTCGTGGGGCCGCGGGACGTGCGTTGCGGCGCCGTTGAACTGGAGCGAGCCGATGTCTTTGACACCGAGCGTGCCCTGGCCGTCGCGGAGCCGGAGGTAGTCCGACCCGTTGGGCGGAGCACCCGGCGTCGCGAACGCGTGCGGGTTGTTCCAGTCGATCGTCGCGTTGAGGGTCGGTGTCTGGTACTGCGACCTGCGGCCGCCCTGCAGGTTCCTGCCCTGGTCGAGCAGGCCGTCGATCGCGACCATGGCCGCCCACTGGTGGATGATGTCGTCCGAGTCACGCCGGGAACCGGCCTGATCGAGGACGACGTCGAGGCCGGAGAGGCCGATAGCGTCCTCACGGTGCAGCCGGGTCATGAAGTTCGTCCCGAACTGCCCATGGAGGTACTCCATCATCGTGTACGCCGCGCCGTAGTCGCAGAGGATCTCCGCGTCGCCCTGGTCCTCCCACACGGTCAGGGAGTTCTCGGGTCCGCTCGCCTCCCGCGGGATCGGGTTGAACGGCGACGACTGCCGCAGCCAGCCGAGGAAGCACTGGACGTGGTTGTCGAAGCCCTTCGCCGTGATCGGGCGGGACGGCTCCACGTAGCCGGTCACCGTCTGCGCCCAGTCGGAGAGGCCCTCGTTGACCCAGCTGACCTCCGCGTCGTTCTCGTAGTACTCGAGGAGGTGCTGGTACTCGTGGGCGAAGACGCCCTCGTACAGGAACGGCCGCGCCGGCGCGTTCGTGCACGGGTTCGTCGACGGCTCGTGCGGCGGGTCCGGCCCGGTCAGATGGAGCCAGTCGTACGCGTCGATGGTCATGATGTTCCGGTCGAAGAGCTCATTCAGGCCTGACGAGAAGAAGCCGGCGATCCTGGTGAGGCTCTGCGAGTTGTTCAGGTCGTAGAAGTTGTCGTCTCGAACGTTGTCGATGAGCACGACCGTGTCATCACCGTCCCCGTGGGGGTTCGCGACGACGCCGTCCAGCGGAGCACCTGCGTTGGCCGGGACGAAGTGGCTGCCGTCCCGGTTCGGAGCGACGCTGAACACCTCAGACTCAATCGGGAGAATGTTCTCGTCGAACTGCTCCGCGAGGTAGTTCACCTGCGCGTCCGTGATCGTCGTGCGGACGCCATTCCGGCAGTCCCCGGCCAGGAAGTCCAGCCCGACAGCGGTTCCGCCCGGCAGTGTGCGGGGCACGGGGCTGGCAACCCAGACCTCGACGTTATTCCGTCGCGCCCGGAGCGTGAAGCGCTTCCGGTAGAAGCCGAGCGTGTCGTCCAGCGCGAACCAAACGGCTTCCTGCCCTACGGCACGCGGGTGGTCCATCAGGCGGATGCCCGCGCGGCGGAGGATCTTCTTCCGCAACGCCTTGTTCAGCGCTTTCCGCTTGACCTTCAGGTCGACGACCTTGCCGTCCGGCCTCACGTACGGCACCCGGCCGCCGTAGAGGTCGGAGCCGACGTCGATCAGGCCGCCGCCCCGTTTCGCCTTCAGTGCGTCACCGCCACCTGACGCTCCAGAGGCGCCCACCATGAGCGCCACGAGAGCGAAGAGAGCAATGACGGCGAAAATCCCGGCGCGCCAACCAACCCAGCGCCCGGGAATCCGTGCGTTACCACCTAGCAATGTTCCCCTCCCCAATTGCGTTCGTTCACAAAGACGCCGCGTCCTCGACGGCGCCCTGACGGCACGATAGTGCGTTACGACGGGCGAATTGTCAATTGCCCATCCGGCTAGGAAAGAAGGACTGCGATATAGGAGTCGCTATTGCGTTGGGCTTTCGAAGCGCTTTAGCCGCCGGGCTGGAGAATCCCGTTCACGCGCAGCGCGTAGGGCGCCGACTCGGTCACGGTTTCGGTCGGCTCGTCGTACATAACCACCGCGCCCACGACGTCCGAGCGCCCATCGATGAGGTCGCGCAGGCGGGAGGCGGAAAACGTCGCATCGTGGCTCGCGTCGAGCTTGATCCGGACCCGCTCGCGGCCGCTCACGAGCTGGAGCGTGAAGCCGTGGACCACGGTCGACCTTGCCTGCGAGGGCGACAGCCAGCCCGCGAGCGAGGAGCCGTCCGAGACCGGCGCACCGCCGAGCGTCACGCCGCGCAGCCAGAAGCCGGGCGGGATCGTCGCGGCCGGGTCGTCCGGGTCGCCGGGAACCGAGCCGTCGGTGAGGTTCCGGAACGCCAGGTGGATCGACTTGCCGGCGAACGCCGACAGGTCGCACGACTCGGATCGCCAGCCGCCCGAGTACGCGGTGTAGCCGGGGACGTTCTCGGCCATCACCGGGCGGGAGTGCGGGCTGGCGTCGCCTCGCGAGCTCGTGCACGGAATGCTTCGGTAGGTCGCGCCGCCGTCGGTCGAGACCTGCACGAACGTGAAGTCCCAGCCGCCGGTCGGATCCTCCTCGAGGTTCCACTGGGCCTGGAAGGTCAGGTGCGGTGCGGCGACAGGGACAGTGAGCGGCCTGACGATCGACCGGTCGAGGTTGTTCCCTCCGCCGGAGTAGAGAGCCGGCGGGCCGCCGTTCGGTGGAGCCGCGTCGACCGACCACTCGACGGGGCGTCCAGGGATGGCCGCCGCACCGTCGAACGTGAGCGAACGGAGGTCCTTGGCGCGCAGCGGCCGACCGGCGGCGTCGCGCAGCCGGACGTAGTCGGCGCCGTTCGGTGCGGCGCCAGGCGCCGCGTAGGCATTCGGGTTGTCCCAGTTCACCGATCGGGAGACGTCCGCGGTCCAGTCGTGGAGGACGCGTTGCGCACGGCCCGGCCGGCCGAGCGCCTCGTCGAGGCCGGCGAGCCCGTTCGCATCGCCGCGGTGCAGCGCGGTCATGAACCTGCGGCCGTACCGGTCGTGGAGGTGCTCCATGAGCGAGTACGCCGCGCCGTAGTCGCAGTTGATGTCGGGGCTGTCGCCCCAGAGCGTCAGCGAGTTCTCGGGCCCGCCCGGCGAGCTCGGGAGGTTGCCGAGGAAGCACTGCACGTGCTTGTCATGGCCGATCTCGGTGGCAGGACGGTCGGGATCGGCGTAGCCGGTGAGGCTCCGCGCCCAGTCCGCGAGGCCCTCGTCGAGCCATGTCGTCTCGTCCGGATCCTCGTGACGCATGAGCAGGTGCTGGTACTCGTGTGCGAAGACGCCCTCGATGAGGTGCGGCCAGGCGGGCGAGTCGGCGCAGGGATCGGCGGAGGGCTGATGTGGCGGGCGCTTGCCGGTCCGGTGCAGCCAGTCGTAGGCGTCGATCGTCATCACGTTCCGGTCGAAGATGTCGTCGAGCTGCGACACGTAGAGGCCGACCCCGTACGGCAGGTCGTGCTCGTTGTCGAAGTCGAAGTAGGACTCGTCCCGGATGTTGTCGACGAGCACGACGATCTTCTCGCCGTCGCCCTGCGGCCGGAACGGCGGCGGCACGAGCGCGTTGGTGCCGTCTCGGTTCGGCGGGACGCTGAAGACCGCCGACTCGCGTGGATAGATCACCTTGTCGAACGCTCTGATCAGGTCACGGACCTGCTCGTCGCTCACCTGCGTGCGGGCGCCGTTCCGGCAGTCGCCGGGCAGGAAGTCGAGGTCGCCGGCGACCCAGACCTCGATCCGCCGGCCTGCGCCGCGGAACGCGAACGACTTCGGGTACATCGCGCCGTGGACGGCGTCGAGAGCGAGCCAGAGGCGTTCTTCGCCGAGCCTCGGTCCCGCGCTCGCTAGACGGATGCGGGATCGGCGCCGGTCCTTCGGCAGGAGTCGAGCCCCACGCAGTCGCAGCGAGCTTCGCACCGACTGCGACACGTGAAGCTCGACCCCGCCCACGCTTCGCTGGGACGCCTTTGCCCCGCGGCCGTCGCTCGCGGCGAGCGCCGTCGAACCCGCGACCCCAGAGAGGAGGGCGAGAAGCGCTGCGGCGATGGTGAGCGGTCGACGAGTCGGCATGGGCTGTCCCTGGCGTTGCGCTGAATTCGGATCCCGCCGCATGGGGCGGCCAGGGACGAGACCCGCTCAGAGAACGGTTTCGGCTCGCGAGGGGTCTCTTCGACCCCTAAGGCGAGGGATTCCAGAGTTCCTAATCGCCCCTGGAGCGGCGCTGAGAGTGCCGCGCCGGAGGGCACAGTGCGTCAGCACGGGCCCGGAAGGCGCGGTGCGCTCAGCGGCGCTAGGCGTTCGGCGGAGCCGGGCTCCGCCCGGCTAGAGCCGAACGCCGTCCAGGACGGTTAGGACTGATGCGGTTTTGCCATCGCCCGGTAATCCAGGGCCTTGTCCAGCGTCTCGTCGTCGACGCCGGCCTCCCGGGCGACCTCGCGGAGGGAGCGGCCGGTGGCGGCGGCCGTCTTCACGATCTCCGCGGCCTTGTCGTAGCCGATGTACGGGTTGAGCGCCGTGGCCGCCGACAGGGTCAGCTCGGCGTAGCGCTCCGTCGTCTCGAGGTTCGCCTCGATCCCGTCCACGCACTTCTCGGCGAGGAGCCGCGAGGCAGCGGCCAGCAGCGAGATCGACTCGAGGAGGTTCCGGGCGAGCAGCGGCACGAAGACGTTGAGCTCGAGGTGGCCCTGCATGCCGCCGACCGTGATCGCCGCGTCGTTGCCGATCACCTGGGCCGAGACCTGGGTCACGACCTCCGGGATGACCGGGTTCACCTTGCCCGGCATGATCGAGCTGCCCTTCTGGAGCTCCGGGAGGAAGATCTCGGAAAGCCCGGCTCGCGGGCCCGAGCCGAGGAGCCGGAGGTCGTTCGCGATCTTGGTCAGCGAGACGGCGACGGTCTTCAGGGCACCCGACGCCTCGACGAGCGCGTCGCGCGCGGCCTGGGCCTCGAACGGATCGGCGGGTGCGCCGACAGGAAGGCCGGTCTCCTCGCTGAGGAGGCGGCGGACGCGCTCGGCGAACTCGGGGTGGGTGTTCAGGCCGGTACCGACCGCCGTCCCGCCGAGGGGGATCTGGCCGACGCGCTCGAGCGTGTCGCGCACGCGCGCCGCACCCTGCCGGACCTGCGCCGCGTACCCGGAGAACTCCTGACCGAGGGTGACCGGCACGGCGTCCATCAGGTGGGTCCGGCCGGACTTCACGACGTCTTCGAACTCCTCGGCCTTGCGCTCCAGCGACTCGGCGAGCTGGTCGAGCGCCGGGATCAGGTCGTGCGTCAGGTGCTCGAGGGCGGCGAGATGGACGGCGGACGGGAAGACGTCGTTCGACGACTGGCCCATGTTCACGTCGTCGTTCGCGTGGACGTCCTCGCCGGCGAGCGTCGCCAGGACCTCGTTCGCGTTCATGTTCGAGGAGGTGCCCGAGCCGGTCTGGAAGACGTCGATCGGAAACTGGTCGTCGAGCTCGCCCGACGCGACCCGTTCGGCAGCGGCGGCGATCCGGTCGGCCTTGTCCTGATCGAGCAGCCCGAGCTCGGCGTTCACGCGGGCCGCGGCGCCCTTGATCCGGCCGAGCCAGTGCGCGACGGGCGCCG
>Ga0081538_10000612_pt1 | contig 39561 bp, 46 predicted proteins | sample TabmetS5T2R1_FD_71022 | JGI IMG/M metagenome (GOLD analysis project Ga0081538, IMG submission 71022) | Tabebuia heterophylla rhizosphere microbial communities from the University of Puerto Rico - S5T2R1 | ecosystem: Host-associated > Plants > Roots > Rhizosphere ... | reverse complement strand
CGCGGTGAGCGCGCCCGCCACACCGAAGACGATGCCGATATCGCTCATGTCGACATCGCCCGCCATCAGGCCCCGCGAGGCATCCGCGAGGATCGAGATCGGGTTGACGTTCACGAACCACTCGAGTGCCGCGGGCAGCGTGTCCGGCTCGACGAAGACGTTGCTGAGGAACGTGAGCGGGAAGATCCCCATGAAGCCCGCGTTCATGACCGCGTTCGGGGAGCGCATCAGCAGCCCGATCGTCTGGAAGACCCAGGAAAGCGCGAACGCGAACACCACGACGAGCAGCAACGCGAGCACCACGCCGCCAATTCCGCCGTCGGGCCGGTAGCCGAGGATCATGCCGACCGCGACGATGACGATCCCGGCCACCAGGTAGCGCACGCTGTCGCCGAGCAGCGCGCCGACGAGCGGCGCCGGCTTCCAGATCGGCAGCGTCCGGAAGCGGTCGACGACGCCCTTGGTGAGGTCGGTGTTGAGCGCCACGCCGGAATAGACGGTCGTGAACAGCACCGACATCACGAGGATGCCGGGCAGGATGTAGTCCAGGTATGCGCCCGTCGAGCCGGCGATCGCGCCGCCGAAGATGTAGGTGAACATGACGACGAACATCACCGGCGTGATCGTCACGTCGAGCAGCTGCTCCGGCACGTGCTTGACCTTGAGCATGCCGCGCCAGCCGTAGGTGAGCGCCGCCGAGATCGCGCTCGCGCGGTGCGGGCGCGCGGTCGCCGAGATCGCCTTCTGAACCGCCGCCGCGTCGGCGATGGTCGAGGCCTGGCCGGTGGTCGCCTGTGTGCTCATGCTGCGCGTTCCTCCTGCATGTCAGCTTCCTCGGCGGACTCCTCGGCCGTGTGGCCGGTCAGCGCCAAGAAGACCTCGTCGAGGCTCGGCTGGCCGAGCGAGAAGTCGGCGATCCGCACCCCTTCGCGCGTCAGCCGGGCGACCGCCTCGGCCGCTCGGTCGGCGTCGGCGCAGGGCGCCGTGAGCGCGGCGGGGTCGGCCTCGAGATGGACCTCCCCGAGATCCATGGCGACAAGCCGCTCGGCCTCGGGGCGCTGGTCCGGTTCGAGCAGCCTTATGTGCAGCCGTCCCGAGCCGACCGACGCCTTCAGCTGGCTCGGCGTGCCCTCGGCGATCACCTTTCCCTGATCAATCACGGCGATGCCCTCGGCGAGCTGGTCGGCCTCGTCGAGGTACTGGGTGCAGAGCAGGATCGTGGTGCCGCCCTGCGACAGCGCGCGAATGATGTCCCAGACCTGGTTGCGCGAGCGCGGATCGAGGCCGGTGGTCGGCTCGTCGAGGAACATCACCTCGGGCGTGACCACGATGCTGGCCGCGATGTCGAGCCTGCGACGCATGCCGCCCGAGTAATGCTTCACGAGCCGCGCCGACGCCTCGGCGAGACCGAAGGCATCCAGCAGCTCGGTCGCCCGCGCCTTCGCGGCGTCGCGCTTCAGCCCGAGCAGACGGCCAATCAGAATCAGGTTCTCGCGCCCGGTGAGGTCCTCGTCGACGGAAGCCAGCTGGCCGGTGAGGCTGATCAGCCCGCGGACGGTGTCGGCGTCCTTGACGATGTCGTGGCCGAGCACCCGGGCCGAGCCCGCGTCTGGGCTGAGCAGGGTGGCCAGCATGCGGATCGTCGTTGTCTTCCCGGCGCCGTTCGGGCCGAGCACGCCGTAAACCGAGCCGGTCCGCACGGCCAGATCGACGCCGTCGACCGCCTTGTTGTCGCCAAACGACTTCACGAGGCCGCTGGCCTCGATCGCCAATGGGGAATGCGTTGACATCAAACTCCTGGGGGGTTCCGGTTTCGCCTGCTGTTGAGACTGGGGGAGGCGACGAAACTCATCGGGGGGCGTGCCTACACAAGGTACGCAGATCATCAGCAGAGCACCTCGACGGTGAAGCCGCCGGGCGCCTCGAAGTAGAACGTCCAGGCTCCGTGCTGCCGGCTCGGCGGCTCGATGTCGTGGCCGTCCTCCCTGATGCGGCGGTTGATCTCGTCGACGTCGGCCTCGGTCGGCTGGATGAAGCCGATGTGGAAGGTCTTCGGGTAGCTCACCTGCTTCGCGCGGCCGGCGCCGATCAGGGTCAGCACCAGGTCGTCGTCGTCGAAGAGGACGTCGAAGTTCTTCTGGCCCTCGCCATACGGCCGCAGGCCGAAGTGCTTCTCGAGGAAGGCCCTGGCGGCCTGGACGTCGTTCACGGTCAGGTTGAGGTGGTTGAGCTTCAAGGGGGCGCCTCGGTATTGTTTGACAGCGGCCTGTCAATCTATCATATTTGACAGGAGCCTGTCAATGGTGGAGCATCCAAGTGGACACGTGAGCACGCCGGAGGAGGAGGCATTCACGCGGCTCGTGCTGCTCGTGTTCCGGTTGAACGGCCTATTGCTGGAGGCAGGCGACCGGCTGGCGGCGCCCGTCGGACAGACGAGCGCCCGCTGGCAGGTGATGGGGGTGATCGATCACGGGCCGATGACCGTGTCACAGGTCGCCCGCACGATGGGGCTGCGGCGCCAGAGCGTGCAGCGGACCTCCGATCTGCTGGCGGCGGACGGCGTGGCCGAGTACCTCGATAACCCGGCCGACCGGCGCGCGCAGCTGCTCACGTTGACCCCGCGCGGCCGCCGCGCGCTGCGCGCCATCGAGCGGGCACAGTTCGAGTGGGCGCGCGAGCACGGCGAGGCGATCGGTCGTAAGCGACTCGAGCGCGCGGCGGAAGTGCTCGAGGACGCAATCGATCGCCTGATTACGACCCCGCCGAGCTAGTTGGCCTCCCAGCGGCCGTCGGCCTTCGCGCTCTCGACCTCAACGAGGCCGGCCGGCCGCATGCGCCCCGCGGCGGTCAGGCGCTCGACCTTCTCGCGGTTGATGCGCGACCAGTTGCTGCGCGGCCTGCGCGGCGTGAAGCGCTGTAAGAAGTACGTCTCGTCGAGGCGTTCGCGGCGGCCGTCGATCCAGCCGAAGCAGAGCGCGCTCTCGAGCGCCTGCGGATGGTCCACGCTCTCGATGCCGCTGGCCTTCTTGGCCATCTTGATCCAGACCCCGGGCGCCTGAGCGTGGTGCTCCTCGAGCCACGCCTCCCACTCGTCGGCTGACCTGAAGAAGATCGCCTCGAGGCCGTCGTCCGCACCCACGGACGCCAGGCTACTCAGGCCGCCAGCGGCTGCGGCAGCGCGCGGAGCGCGGTGAGCAGCTCGCGCAACGTCTCGTCGCCGGTGTCAGGCGCCGTCACCACGAGTCGCAGGTAGCGCTCGCCGTTCACGGTGGTCGTGCCGAAGTGGAGGCGGCCCTCGGCGAGCACGCGATCGCGGAGGGCGAGCTGATCGCCATTCCCGAGGCGGAAGCAGAGGATGTTGCTCTCCGGCACGTAAGGGCAGCTCACGTCGGGCTCGCGCGCGAGCAGCTCGTGGAAGCGCCGCGCGGTATCGAAGCGCGAGGCCACGTACTCCCCCAGCCCGCGCTCGCCGGCCCAGGCAAGCGACAGGAACAGCTTCAGGCCCATGGTCGTCTTGGTCGTCTCGAGCTGGCGGTCGAGCAGGTCGAAGCCGATCGCCTCGTTGTCGTTGAAGAGGTAGTCACCGCTCTGGCGGAAGGCGGCGGGCAACTCAGCCCCGCGGCGCACCAGGACGGCCGCGCAGAGGCCCGACGTCCGCAGCAGCTTGTGGGCGTCCCAGATGACCGAGTCGCCCAGCTCGATGCCGTCGAGCAGAGCGCGGTGTCGCTCGGAGAGCAGCGCCGAGGCGCCGTGGGCGGCGTCGACGTGCAGCCAGATCTCGTGCTCGCGACAGAAGGCACCGATCGACCGCAGGTCGTCGAAGAGGCCGGTGCTCGTCGCGCACGCCGGCGCGACGAGTGCGAGCGGCCGCCGTCCGGCCGCGCGGCAGCGCTCGAGCGCGTCGCCGAGCCGCTCGGGACGGATGCGCTCGAGCTCGTCCACCTCGAGCTCCAGAACCGCGTCCTCACCGAGCCCGAGGATCGCCGCCGCGCGCCGGACTGAGTAGTGCGAGGACGGCGGCGCCAGCAGCGCGAGGTCGCCCGGCGTCCCCCCGCACCAGGAGTCGGGCGCCACGCGGGCGCGGGCCGCCAGCAGCGCTGTCAGGTTTGCCAGCGAGCCACCGTGGGTGAGCACGCCGGCCGAGTCAGGCCCGAAGCCGACCTTGTCGAGCATCCAGCGCACGACTTCGCGCTCGATCGTCGCGCCCGCTGCACCCATCTCGTAGATCGACATCGGGTTGTTGGTGGCGCCGTGGATCAGGTCGGCGACTGCCGCGCCAGTGGAGGGCACGGCCACCTGGTGGGCCATCGAGCCGGGGTGGTGGAGGCGCACGGTGGCGTCGAGGTAGCGCGGCAGCCACTCCTCGAGCGTGGCGGCGTCCATACCGCCCTCGGCGATCCAGCGAGAGAGCTCGAGCTCCTCGGCGAGCTCGTCGGGGTCGGGGCGCACGTTCACGGGCCCGAATCCGGTGCGGGCCTCGGCCACATGCTCGGCCAGCAATTCGACAGCGGTGTGGGCAGCGCCCGCGTAATCGTCCATCCCGCAAGTATGCGCCGATCGCGGGGGCAGATGATGGCGTCTTGCGCTCGTCAGACCGTCTTCTGCGCAATTATCTGCCAATGGACCCCACTGATCGCGGCATCCTGCGCCACCTGCAGGAGGATGGCCGGCTCACGAACGCCGCGCTCGCCGAGCGCGTGCACCTCTCCCCCTCGCCGACCCTGCGCCGGCTCAAGCGACTCGAGCGAGACGGCACGATTCGCGGCTACCGCGCGGTCCTCGACCGGCGCCGAGTCGGACTCGACCTGACCGTGTTCGTCGAGGTCAAGCTCACCGCGCACTCGCAGCGGCGCGCCGAGGAGTTCGCGGCGGCGGTGGCCGAGATCGACGCCGTGGTCGCCTGCCACATCGTCGCCGGCATGGCCGACATGCTGCTCGAGGTGGTCGTTCCGGACCTACCCGCCTACGAAAAGCTGCTGCTCGAGACGCTGCTCGAGCTCCCGGGCGTGACCGACGTGCGCAGCAACGTGGCGATCCGAACGGTCAAGGAGGCGGGGCCGCTGCCGCTCGATCAGCCCCGGCCGGGCTAACGGCGGCAGTGAAGGGGTTGGGCCGGCACGCCCGGTCGGGTCTACGTTGCCGACTTCTTGGTCTTAGCGACCACCAATCCGGCAACGTCGGCGTAGCCGGGCCCGACCGAGCACCCCCTTTACCGCCTAGCCCCGCCGGAACCCGCCGCCGCCGAGGCGTGGCCGGCGGAATCACCGTCACCGTGCCGCCTTAGTGTCGTCACACGACACTAAGTCGGCACTGTGGCGCGCAACTGTGGCGTAGCCGGGCCCGACCGAGCACTCGTCTTCCGCAGCTACTACAAGATCCCGCCGGTCCAGACCGTCCAGGAGAACTGCGTCAGCCACATCCCGTCGCTGGTGCCGGTGCCGGGCCGCGACATCATGGTGCAGGCGTGGTACCAGGGCGGCGCGTCGCTGATCGACGTCAGCGACTCGAGCAACCCGGTGGAGATCGGCTACTACGACCGTGGCCCGATCAGCTCGGCGAGCCTCGTACTCGGCGGCCTGTGGTCGACCTACTGGTACAACGGCGCCACCTTCGGCTCGGAGATCGCACGCGGGTTCGACGTCTTCGACCTGACGCCGACCGCCCAGCTGTCCGAGAACGAGATCGAGGCGGCGCAGGAGGTCCAGGTCGCACGCCTGAACGTCCAGCATCAGGACGAGCTCGAGTGGGAGCCGAGCTTCGCGGTCGTGCGGTCGTTCGTCGATCAGGGCGTGCGAGCCGCGGACATCGACGACAAGACGCTCAGGCAGATCACCAAGTTCGTCGATCGCGCCGAGCGCTTCAGCGAGCGCGGCCAGACGAACGCGGCGAAGGATCAGCTCCGTTCGCTCGCCGACCAGCTCGAGGGTGACGAGTTCGACGCGCTCCGCGACGCACTGCTGGAGCTGGCGGACTCGTTGTAGCGACTGAGACGGGAATGGGGCGGGCCGGGGCTGGCTCCGGCCCGCCCCGCCCGCCTACTGAGCCGCCTTCACCGTCTCGTCGAAGACGAGCTCGCCGTCCTTGACCGTGTAGACGCCGTAGTCGGTGAGCGTCGTGTCGCCGTTCTCGTCGATGTCGTAGGTGCCGAGCACTGAGTCGCGGCCCTTCGTCGACATCAGCGCGTCGATCATGGCCTGACGGTCGCTGCAATCGGCGCCGAGCTGCTCGCAGGTGTCGAGCACGAGCTGCATGGCCTCGTAGCCGTAGATCGCATAGGGATCCACGGCCGGGACGTCGTAGCGCTTCCTGTACTCGTCGAAGAACCTCTGTCCTTCCGGCGGGTACTCGTCCGGTGACAGCGTGGCGACGGTCACCTTGACCTTGTCCGCCACGTCGACCGGGATTCCACCCTCGTCGGCGACGAAGAACTCGGGGTTCGACACGCCGTCGGGCCCGTAGAGCTTCGCGTCGGGTAGTGCCGCCGACACGTCCTTGAACAGCTGCACCGCCCCGTTCGGCGTTGTACCGGAGAAGACGAAGCAGTCAGCCCCGGCGCTCTTGACCGTCTGCGCCTGCGAGCGGAAGTTGGGCGCCTTCGGGTCGATGCCCTCGTTGCCGGCCACCTCCAGGCCCTGCTCCTTCGCGGAGCTTTCGATGTTCCTGGCGAGGCCTGCCCCGTAGACCTCCTTGTCGTTGAGGATGTAGATCGTTGTGCAGCCGTCCTGCTTCATCACCGTGGCGAGCGCGGCGCCCTGGATCGTGTCCTTCGGGACGATGCGCATGTAGTTGCGCTCGCCGGTCGGGTAGTACTTGTCCGGCTCTCCCTTGTCGGCTCCGGGTTCGTCCGATGTGAGCCCGACGGCCGTGTTCGAGGGGCTGATCTGCGCGACCGGGACCTCGTTCAGGATCGGGATCGAGACCGCACTCGCGCCCGAGTTGAACTCGCCGATGTAGGCGACGGACGAGTCGTCCTGAGCGACCTTCTGCGCGTTCGCCTGGGTCGCTTCGGGCGTCCAGTTGCCCGCCTGCGCGGTGGAGTCGTCGAGCGAGGTGTAGTTGACCTTGACGTTGCCGGCCTTGCCGTCGCGCTGCTCCAGGGCGAGCTTGATGCCGTTGACCATCGCGGTCGTCTGCAGACGCTGAGCGCCCTGCAGCGGGAGCGAGGAGTAGACGTTCACCGACTCGCCGCCGCCCCCGCCTCCCCCGCCGCCGTCGTCGTCGTCATCATCGCCGCAGGCGCCGGCACCGAAAGCGGCCAGGGCAAGCAGTGCGGGCACGGCCAGCAGGCGGATGGTTCTCGTCATCGCTCCTCCTTGGGCTTCATTTACAGGAGGCTGAGGCAGCGCCGCGGCCGGTACCACTCGACTCGTTGCGCATTCGATTAGCAGCGCTAATCGGGTGGCTATCGTGCCTGGTGCGATGAGCACAGGACCGTCACTCGAGCTGCGCTACCTGGTCGCGCTCGTGACGGTTGGCAGCGAGCGCTCGTTCGGGCGCGCGGCCGACCGGCTCGGCTACACCCAGTCGGCGGTGAGCCAGCAGATCGCCGCACTCGAACGAAGCGTCGGCCTGAAGCTCGTGACACGTCCGGGCGGGCGCCGCCCCGTGCAGCTCACCGACGCGGGCGAACGGTTGGCCCGCCACGCGGAGAACATCGTGTCGAGCGTGCAGCTCGCAAGCGCCGAGATGGCCTCGCTCGCCGACGGCCGCACGGGCAGCCTCTGCGTCGGGATCTACCAGAGCATCGGCGTTCGGCTTCTGCCGGGGATCGTGCGCCGCCTGACCGAGACGTGCCCAGAGCTCGAGCTCGAGACGATCGAGGCACACGACGACGCCGAGCAGCTCGAGCGCCTCGCCAGCGGAGACCTGGATCTTGCCTTCACCGTCGTACCGCTCGCCGACCGGCGCTTCGAGACGCTCGAGTTGCGCGAGGACCCGTTCTGCCTACTCGTGCCGAGCGACTCCGAGCTCGGTCGGCGCGGCAGCGTCGAGCTCGAGGAGCTCGCCTCGCTCCCGCTGGTCAGCTTCCGCTCATGCAGGTGCGAGCGCCACGTCGAGGTGTTCCTCTCCGACCGCGGCGTCGAGCTCGACCCCTTCTTCCGCTCGAACGACAACGGCGTCCTCCAGGCGATGGTCGCGGCCGGTTCGGGCGTGGCGCTGCTGCCGCGGCTCGCCATTGACGAGAGCGACGAGCACGTGACCGTGATCGACCTCGACGGCAGGGTGCCCTCACGCGTGATCGCCCTGGCATGGAGCCGCGAGCGCGGGCTCGCACCGGCCGCGCGGCACTTCATCGACGCCGCCGTGACGGCGGACGTCGCGCCGGCGTTGGTGCGGTAGGCGGCGGGTCACCCCTCCTCCTGGGTAATCGCAAGCGTGTTCCCATCCGGATCCTTCACCCACACGGCCCGGAAGCCGGGGCCCTCAAAGACGCCTCGCTCGTCGGTCGCGAGACCCGGCTGGTCGTACTGCTCGAACGTAACGCCGCGCGAGCCGAGCTGTTCCATGATCTCGCCGAGATCGTCGACGAACCAGCCGGCCAGAGTTGCCGGTGACTTTCCGGCGTTCTCGGGAGTCAAGTAGATGAACAGCGCGGTCCGCTCGGCGCACGGGTAGCGCACGCTGACGCCCTCCACCTGCTCGCCGGGGACTAGGCCGAGGCCCTCCTCATAGAAGCCCCGGGCGCGTTCGAGATCTGACACGGCCACGGCCGACTCAACCCTGCAGTCACTCAGTCCCATTTCGCACCTCTCTGGTCGAGTGCCTACGAGCCTGCCACATTGTGCGCATGGCCCCGACCGCGCTGATCGTCGTCGACCTCCAGCTCGGAACCGAGGATCCCTCCTGGGGCCCGCGCAACAACCCCGACTGCGCGGACAACGTCAAGGCGCTGCTCGACGCCTGGCGCTCGCGCCAGCAGCCGATCGTCTACATCCGCCACGACTCGGTCGAGCCGGGCTCGACGCTACGCCTCGGGGAGCCCGGGAACAACCTGCATCCCGTGCTCGCCGAGGAGCCGGACCTGCTCGTCACGAAGCACGTGAGCTCGGCCTTCCACGGCGAGCCCGACCTGGGCGCATGGCTGCGCGCGCGCGGCATCGAGCGGCTCGTGATGTGCGGTGTGCAGACCAACATGTGCTGTGAGACGAGCGCGCGGGTGGCGGCGGTGCTCGGCTTCGACGTCAGCTTCGTGCTCGACGCCACCTATACGCACGACCGCACGACCCGCGACGGCGAGCTGATCAGCGCAGACACGCTGGCCCAGGTCACCGCGGTCAACTTCGAGCCCGAGTTCGGCCGAGTCGTCTCGACCCGCGACGCGATCGACGAGCTCGAACTCCGGCGCGTGGCATGATCGCCGCGTGATCGACCAGGACAGCGAATTCGGGGCGCGCGCCGCCCGGCGCCTGCGCGAAGAGGTCGTCATCTGGATGACCACCGTCAACCCCGACGGATCGCCGCTGCCCCGCCCGGTCTGGTTCAGCTGGGACGGGGGCGAGTCGGCCGTCATGTACAGCCGGCCGAGCCCGCGCGTGCGCAACATCGAGTCGAACCCGCGCGTGACTCTGCACTTCGACAGTGACGGGGATGGAGGCGACATCATCGTCTTCTCCGGCACGGCGGCGGTGGAGCCAGAGCACCCGCCGGCGCACGAGACGGCCGACTACGTCGAGAAGTACCGCGCGCACATCGGCCGCCTCGGGATGACGCCGGAGGAGTTCTCCGAGGCGTACAGCGTGCCCGTGCGGATTCGCTTCAGCCGACTCGACGGGTACTAGGCGCCCTGCCCGGCGGCCGTCCGAGCCTCCTGCTCGTCCCGATAGATCTCCACGCGGACCGCCCGTCCGTCACGGAGCCGGTAGAGCTGCCAATAGGCCGGCATCTCGACGCCCACGCTGCTGGAGCGCCCGCGGCCGCCCTGATGGACTCGGACGATCACGCTGTCGCCGACCTCCATGAAGTCCTGCGCCTCGGCCCAGTACTCCGCAAAGAAGGCTCGCCACTCGCCGAAGAACTCCCTTATTCCCTCATGCCCGTGGAAGACGCCCATGTCCGGGATGTAGGAATGCGACATGTCCCACTCGACCTCGGGGTCGTAGAACTCGAACAGCGCTGCCATGTCCCCGCGACTCCAGGCGTCCCACGCCTCGCGCACTATCTCCACGTTCTCACGCGACATGGCTACCCGTCGGAGTATCCCCTCTCGGCACAGGTGGCGCCGAAGGTGAGATGCTGTGAGGGTGAGCGACGGCACCCAGCCCAGTGGCGCTCAGCTCAAGGAGCTGATGACACGCGTCTTGGAGTCGCAGGCCTCCGAGGCCTTCGGGGATTTCATGGTGCGCCGGGCGGCGCTCAACGACATGGCGCCGAGCCTCGATGAGGCCGTTCTGGCCGGCGTCGACGAGTCACCGGACGGCGGGGCGGGCATGGCGGAGGCGCATCTCAGCAGCCTGCCCGACAGCGAGCGGGAGGAGCTGCTCGAGCGCGCCAACCTCGAGACCGGCCGGCGGCTGCACGCCGCCGCCTTCGCCCTGCTTGCAGCCGTCCGCGCTGGGCATCTGCCGGTCGAGGTCACCCCGGAGATGGTGTCCGTCGCGGCCATGACTGAGCTCGGCGACTCCTAGGCGTCAGTCGCGCAAGCGGGTTCTCACTTGACAGCGCCCTAGTACCCCGAAAGGATCGCCGCGCCAACTAGGAGGTCCGGGGATGCGCGCTGCGGTTCGAGCCTGTCTGATTGTGTCGATCGCCCTGCTGGGTCCGGTCGGGGCCGCGGCGGCCGACGGCCCGGGGGTCGGTACGCCGACGGTCGTGACGCTCGGCGACTCCGCTATCTCCGGTGAAGCCGGACGCTGGGCCGGCAACACCAACAACTCCTCGTGGCGGGTCGACGCTCTCGGCTCGACTGCCTACTGGGACACCCCGTCGGGCGAGGCGATCGCCGGGTGTCACCGCTCGAAGGCGGCGCAGGCCCACATCGGCGGGGGCGTCGCGAGCGCGAACCTCGCGTGCTCGGGCGCAAAGACGACCACCGGCGGTACCGGGTCCGGCCAGGACTTCAAGCCCGGCATCGACTTCTACTCCGACGCCCAGGGCCGCAAGGGCCAGGCACTCGCGCTGCAGGAGTACGCGAGCACCCACAACGTCCGGGCGGTCGTCGTGATGATCGGGGCGAACAACTATGGCTTCGCGGCGATCGTCGAGCGCTGCGTCCTCAACTGGGCGACCTCGCCGTCCTGGTGGAAGAACTACTGCTCGGACGACTCCGACATGACCTCACGCTTCACGGCCGCGCGCCAAGCCCAGGAGACCGAAAACGTGCGGCAGGCGTTGCTGCGCGTGTCGCAGGCGATGTCGAACGCCGGTTACAGCCCCTCGCAGTACACGATCATCGGCCAGACCTACTGGTCGCCGGTCCCTCGCGGCGACGGCATGCGCTACCCGGAGAGCGGCTGGACGCGCCAGTCGATCGGCGGCTGCGGGGCCTGGAACCGCGACCTGAACTGGGCGAACGACACCGTCGTCGTCGCCATGAACAACACGATGCGTAACGCGGTCGCCACCAGCGGGCTGCCGAACACGCGCCTGCTCGACATGCAGAACGCGCTCGCCGGCCGGCGCCTCTGTGAGAACACCGTCGGCCTGCTCGAGGAAGTCGGGATCTCCTCATGGCAGTCGGCAGGCGCCGTCGACCGCACCGAGTGGGTCGCCCAGATCCGCACGCTCACGACCATCCTCGGTCCGTACCAGCTCCAGGAGGACGCACACGCCTCGTACTGGGGCCAGCTCGCCATGCGCAGCTGCCTGCGGATCGCCTACAACGGCGGTGCGGTGCGCGGCGGCCGCTGCGTGCGCGCGGCCAACGGGCTGAACGGGCAGGGCGAGCCGAACATGCAGCTCGTCGAATAGACCACCTCGAAGGCCCTGCGGGCGAGGGCAATGTTGTCTTGCACGACAGCGCGGCGTAGCTTTCCCACCGATGGGCCCGGCCCTGGCCTCAGTGATCTCGGACTTCTGGAACGACCAACTCGTCGAGCACGGCCGCCAGTGGCTGTTCCTCGTCCTGCTCGGCTTCGTCGGGTCGTTTGCGTTCATCCGCATGAGCACACGCCTGATGCGCAGCCCGCGCGTCCCGTGGTGGCCGGGCAGCATCGAGAGCGGCGGGGTGCACGTGCACCACCTCGTCTTCGGGATCGTGTTGATGATGGCCGCCGGCGCGGTCAGCTTTGCCGGCTTCGCGACCGACGTGATCTACGGAATCTGCGCGCTCGCCTTCGGGATCGGGGTCGGGCTGACGATCGACGAGTTCGCGCTCTGGGTCCACCTCGACGACGTCTACTGGGCCGAGGAGGGCAGGCGCTCGATCGACGCCACCGTGATCGCCGTAGGTGGGCTCGCGCTGATTCTGCTCGGCGTGCGCCCCTTCAATGTCGACACAAGCTCGGCTGCTCAGACGGCCGCGAGCCTTGCCGGCCTCATGATCCACTTTGCCCTCGTCGCGATCTGCTTTCTCAAGTCCCGGATGGTGCACGGGCTCGTGGGGCTGTTCGTTCCCCCCCTCGACGTCTACGGCGCGGTTCGGATCGGCAAGCCCGACTCAGCTTGGGCGCGCCGCTTCTACGGGGAGCGCAACCCGAAGAAGCAGGCGAAGGCCGAGCGGCGTTTCCAACCGGGCCGCCGCACCGATCGCTTCAAGGAGGCGGTGCGGACGGCAATCGGCGGTTCCACCGAGACCGAGTACCTGACCAAGATCGGGCGCGAGGAGTAGCGACCGCGAGAGAATTGCTTCGTGGAGCTCGGCGTCCATCTGCCTCTGATGCAGTTCGACGAGACGCCGATCTCACTGCAGCGCTTGCAGGGCGCCGTGGACTCGGCGCGAGAGTGCGGCTTCTCCGCGGTCTGCGCCAACGATCACCTCGTGTTCCAGACGCCATGGCTTGATGGGCCGACGGCGCTCGCCGCCATGGTCGAGCGATCGGGCGGCATGACGCTCGCCACGACCATCTCGCTCGCGGTCCTGCGCGGGCCGGTGCCGCTCGCGAAGACGCTCGCCGCCATCGACCTGCTCTCGGATGGGCGGCTCGTCGCGGCGCTGGGCCCCGGCTCGTCCGAGCGTGACTACGACGCCGTGGGCATACCGTTCGCGGAGCGCTGGAGGCGATTCGACGAAGCGATCGCACTGCTCCGGGCGCTGCTCGATCGCGCGATGCCGCCAGTGGGCGCGCGCTTCTATCGCGTTCCTCCAGATCTAGAGCTTGCACCGGCGTCGCGCGGGCGAATCCCGCTGTGGATCGGCAGCTGGGGCTCACCCGCCGGACTGGAGCGAGTGGCGAGGGCGGGCGACGGCTGGCTCGCGTCCGCGTACAACACGACGCCCAAGCGCTTCGCCGCCGCCCGCGCTCGCCTCGCCCGCGCTCTTGACGAACAGGGCCACGAGGCCCGCGGACTCCCGAACGGGCTCTCCACGATGTGGACGTGGGTCGCGGCCGATCGAGGCGAGGCCGATCGGGCGCTCGCCGAGGTCCTGGCCCCGCTCCTCCGCAGAGACCCCGACGAGCTCCGCGCGCAGGTATGCGTCGGGACCCCGGAGCACTGCGCCGAGCTGCTCACCCGCTACGCCGACGCCGGCTGCGAGCGCGTCTACCTCTGGCCGCTTCGCGACGAGCGGCGCCAGCTCGAGCTGATCGCCGGCGAGGTGGTCCCCCGCATGGGCGGCTAGCGGAGGCGCTGCCGGCGCTCGAGCTCGGCCTCGGTCGGCTGGTCGAAGTCCATCAAACCGGGTTCGATCTCGCCTGCGCGCTCGTAGATGTTGATCGTGACTCCGGTCTTGGACACGCTGCTCTCCTTCAGCTTCAGCCCTACCGGGACGGCGCCGTCCCCGAACAGCCGCTTCCCGCCGCCGACCACTACCGGGAAGATCCACAGGCGGAACTCGTCGATGAGGTCGCGCTCGAGCAGCGTTTGGATGAGACCGGGGCTGCCGTGGACCTGGATCTCGGGGCCGTCCTGGGTCTTGAGGTCAGCGACGTACTCGGCGACGTCGCCGCTGATCACGGTGGAGTTCTGCCAGTCCGTCTGCTCGAGCGTCGTCGAGGCGACGTGCTTGCGGGCGCTGTTGAGCCGGTCGGCGATGGGCCCTTCGTCATAGGGCCAGTGCGCCGCGAATATCTCGTAGGTACCGCGGCCGAGAAGCAGGTCGTAGGGGCCGGAGTCGGCGATCCGGCCCAGCATCTCGTCGTCGAAGAAGCTGACCGCCCAGCCGCCGAGCGTGAATCCGCCGGTCGGGTCCTCGTCGGGGCCGCCGGGCGACTGCATGACTCCGTCGAGCGAGATGAAGGTGTTGACAGCGAGGGTTCTCACAGGGTCTCCGTTGTTGCGATGGTCGTTCGCCATCTACAACGAGCGCCCCGGGAAAAGTCATCACTCGCTCAGCAGTGGGCTCAGGCCGAAGGCCGGAAACAGCCCCGGGAACACGAACGAGCTGATCTCGGCCACGCCCCCATCCTCGACGCGGAGCACATCGAGCGCGAGCGCCCGGTACTCGGACTCCCCCGGCGGACACAGGTAGTGCGCGGCCGCGGGCTGGCGGTTCGCCGCGGTCACGAGCGTGCGCAGACGGCCGAAGCTCGGCTCGAAGCCCTTGCCGGCGGCGATGCGGATCGCCTCGCGGCCCTCGTACCAGCTCGGGTGTGGCGGCATCGTGAGTCGCGCGTCCTCGCGCAGCAGCTCGGCGAGCGCATCGGCGTCCGCCCGCTCGTGGGCGTCCACGTAGCGTCGGAGCAGCTCGAGCTCTTCGCCGCTCGGCTGGGTGGAGAGCGACCACTCGCTGCGCCGTTCACCGAGCTGGTCACGCAGCGTCCCCCGGGCACGCTGGAGTGCGCTGTTCACCGAGGCGACGCTCGCCTCGATTAGAGCGGCGGAGTCCTTCGCCGACCAGCCGAGCACGTCGCGCAGGATCAGCACGGCTCGCTGTCGTGGCGGCAGGTGCTGGATGGCGGCGATGAACGCGAGCTCGATGGTCTCCCTCGCGACGACGACCGCGCCGGGCTCGTCATGCGCGGGCGCCGGCGGCTCGAGCAGCCGGTCGGGATAGGGCTGTAGCCACGGCAGTTCCACCGGAGGCGACGGCGGCACGCCGGGATCCGCTGGGGTGGTCAGCTCGGTCGGCTGCACACGCCGGGGGCGCTTGCGCAGCACGTCGAGACAGGCGTTCGTGGCGATCCGGTAGAGCCAGGCACGAAACGCGAAGCGGCCTTCGGACCCAAAGCGCGCCCGTCCGCGCCACGCGCGCAGGAAGGTCTCCTGGACGAGATCCTCGGAGTCCTCGAACGAGCCGAGCATCCGGTAGCAGTGGACCTGCAGTTCGCTGCGGTGGCGCTCGAAGAGCGCGGCGAATGCCGATTCGTCGTGCAGATCCGCCAGCTGCTCGGTCGAGCTCATCGTCGGCTACGACCTCCACCGCGGGCGAATCTCATCGTCGCTTATCGTTGGCGGCCAGATGAGCATGGACGTCGTCATAGCAGGCGGGCACGGCAAGATCGCGCTGCTCCTCACACGCATGCTGAGCGAGCGCGGCGACCGCGTGCGCTCGCTGATCCGCAACCCGGCTCACGCCGGAGACGTCGAGGCCGCCGGCGGCGAGCCGGTCGTGTGCGACATCGAGCAGGTCGACGAGAATGCGGTGGCGAGCGCGACCGCGGGCGCCGACGCCGTGGTATTCGCCGCCGGCGCAGGGCCGGGCAGCGGCCCGGAGCGCAAGTGGACGGTCGACCACGGCGGAGCCGTGACGCTGATCGCCGCGGCAAAGGCCAACGCGATCGATCGCTACGTCATGGTCAGCACGGTCGGCGCCGACCCTGAGGCCGCCGGCGACGACACGTTCGCGGTGTATCTCCGCGCCAAGGGCAAGGCGGACGCCGAGTTGAGCGCGAGCGGCCTCGCGTACACGATCGTGCGGCCCGGTCCGCTGACCGACGACCCGGGCAGCGGGCGAATAGCCGCGGGCGAGGACGTTGGGGACGGCAGCATTAGCCGCCAGGACGTCGCCGCCGTTCTGGACGTCAGCCTGCACGATCCGGAGCTCGCCGGCGCGACCTTCGTCGTCGTCGAAGGAGACGCGCCGATCGAGCAGGCGCTGGCGGCCTGCCGGCCGTAGGAGCTCCGGCGACCAGCAAACACGAGCCGTGCTGCCGGCGCGCCACCTCGAGAATCGACCTCTCCAGACCACGCGTGGTGTGTTGGCGTTGATTATCGACGCCAACACACCACGGACGAACGGCGCGGCCGGAATCCCGCGGCGTTGATCGAATCGTCATCATGGCCAGCCGTGGCATACGTCGAGATCGTCGACCAAACGCTGCGCGACGGCCCGCAGAGCCTGTGGGGGATGCGCATCCGGGGCGGGATGGCGACCGGAGTCGCGCCGGTCCTGGACCGCGCCGGCTACCACACCGCTGACGTCCCGAGCGGCTCGTTCTTCACGGTGCAGATGCGCTATCTGCGCGAGGACCCGCTGCAGCTGCTGCCGCACATCCTCGGGTTGCTCTCGAACACGCGCTCGCGCTGCGGCCTGCGGCCGTCGTCGAGCGGCCGCTACGGCATCTCGCCCTACTCGATCATGGACTTCTACGTGCAGTCGATGGCGCGGATGGGCATGAGCAGCTTCTGGATCTACGACTGCCTGTACGACATGCCCGAGATGGAGCGGCTCGCGCGCGTGGTCCACGCGGCGGGTGCCGACCCGGTGCCGGCGGTGATGTACGGCATCAGCCCGATCCATACCGACGAGTGGTTCGCCGCGCGCGTGCGCGAGATGGTCGGGTGGGGCGTCACGGCCGCGATCTATGTCGAGGACGCGGCCGGGATCCTGAAGCCGGAGCGTGCGCGGACGCTCCTGCCCGCGATCGTCGATGCGGCCGGCGACGTGCCGGTTGAGCTGCACTGCCACAACACCACGGGCCTGGCGCCGCTCAACTATCTGATCGGCGTCGAATGCGGGATCCGCCGGGTCCATAGCGCGAGCCGTCCGGTGGCGAACGGGCCGTCGCTGCCATCGACGGAGATGACGCTCGTCAACCTCGAGTCCGCCGGGCACACGCACGGGATCGACAAGCGCACCCTCGAGCCCGTCGCGAAGCACATGGAGGCGGTCGCGCGCCAGGAGGGCCACCCGCTCGGCGCACCCGAGGAGTACGACGCGCGCATCTACGACCATCAGCTCCCCGGCGGGATGACAGGGACGTTCAAGGCTCAGCTCGCCGCCGAGGGCCTCGAGGATCGCTTCGACGCGGTCCTCGACGAGATCCCGCGCGTGCGCGAGGAGCTCGGCCACCCGGTGTCGGCGACTCCGTTCTCACAGTTCATCGGGACCCAGGCGCTCATGAACGTCGTCTCGGGCGAGCGCTACGCGAGCACGATCGACGAGCTCGCGCTGTACGTGCTCGGGGCCTATGGGCAGCCGCCGGCGCCGATCGACCCAGACGTGAAGGATCGGATCCTGCACACGCCGCGCGGCCGGGCGCTCGTCGGCTGGACGCGCCCGGAGATGACCCTCGACGAGGTCCGGATGGAGTACGCGGGCACCACCGACATCGACGACGACGAGCTCTTCCGGCTGCACTTCGCGCCGCCGGAGGACGTCGCCGCGACCGCCGCGGCCGGACCGATGCGTCGGGACTACACGTTCGCGCTGACCCCCCAGCAGGTCGTCGCGCAGGCGCTCGAGACGCGGCACGCGCGGCGCGTCTCGGTGCGCAGCGGCGGCGTCGAGGTCGATCTGGCGCGTTAGGCCGGTTGCGGCGGGCCCGCACGCAGCACGATCTTGGTCTCGGTGTCGGCCGCGCCCAGGCGCAGGCGCAGCGCCCGCAGCAGCGCGTCGAGCTCGGCGGTGTCGCGGCACGCTACCCGCAGCTGATAATCCGGCGCGCCGGCGAGATGCAGCACCTCGGTCACCGGCTCGAGCTGTGCGGCGGCAATCGCGAACTTGTCGGAGTCAGTCCCGGGCCCGACCACCACGCCCACGAGCGCCTCGAGCCGACGACCGCCGGCGGCGGGATCGACGATGGCGGCGAAGCCGGTGATCACGCCCTCGCGCCGCATCCGCCGAACCCGCTCGGCGGCCGCATTCGCGCTGAGGCCAACGGCGGCCCCGAGGTCCCGCCAGGACAAACGACCGTCTCTGCTGAGCAGCTTGAGGATCTCGCTGTCTGTGGCGTCCATCGCCGCGATTATCTCAGTATTTGGCGGTATCTGCTTGCGTTTCCACCGCCAGGGTCGATATCACGGGGGCAATGGATCCCAGCGCCGCATTGATCGCCGGTCTCGCCGCGGGCCTCGCAATCGCGATGCAGGTAGGAGTGGTGAGCCTGCTACTGGTCGAGTCCGCCGTGGTCCGCGGGCCACGCTCTGGCGTCGCCGCCGGGATGGGCGTGGCCACGGCCGACCTCGGCTTCGCCGTCATCGCGGCCGTGGCGGGAGCCGCCGCGGGGGCCGCCCTGGCGGGCCACGAAGGCGAGATCCGCGTGTTCGCCGCGCTCGTGGTGGCGGCGATCGCGGCCCACGGCCTGGTGGTGATCGCGCGCGAGCGCTCGACCGCGGGGCCGGCTGTCGATGACCCGGGCGGCAAGCCGGCGGCGGAGTACGCCCGCTTCCTGGCCATCACGGCGGCCAACCCGTTGACGATCGCCTCATTCGCGGCGGTGGCCGCGGCGCTGTCGCTCGAAGGGGCGGGCGCTGTGGTCGCCTTCGCAGCGGGGGTCGGCGTCGCCTCGGCCGGCTGGCACCTCGCGCTTGCACTCGCGGCCGCGCACGCGGGCCGCTGGGTGACGCCGCGTGTGCGGCGAGGGCTCGCCATCGGCGGTCGCGTCCTGGTCCTGGCGATCGCCGCACACCTGGCCTTCGGTGGCTAGATGACTGATTAAGGGTTCTTGATCTGCTCGATCGTGCGCTCGATCACCCTGGTGCCCGGGCGCGCGGTGATCTCCAGCAGCCCCGCGCTTCCGCGAGTCAGCGCTATGCGCTCGTAGTCGCCAAACGTCGCGATGGTCGACGCGCTGGCACCCGAGTCCACCATTGTGCTGGTGGACTTAGCCGACATCGGGGCGAACGTCTCTGCATCGACGACGTACTCGATTCTCGTGCGCAGCCAGTCGCCCCGCTGCTGGTCCCCCGCCAGCACCCGCACCCTGCGGCCGTGGCGGGTGGTCTCACCGCGGTCGGCCAACTCGCCCCTGGCGAGCATCTGCTCGATGTCCGAGATCAGGTCGGGCGGCCGGCTGTCCACAAACGCCCTGCGCTGCCGCAACGTCGGCTTCCGGCGATCCGGCGGCGCTGCGAAGAGCTGGATCGACGCCGCTCCCGCTGCCGTGCTCGGCGCGCGCCGCTCGCCCTCGGCTGGGGCGTTCTCGTCGTTGATGACCAGCATGACGTCGCGGCCGGGGACGTACATCTCGGTGCGTCCGTTCGCGTAGGAGACCTCGAAGCGGGGAGCCGTGACCGGGCCGAGCCCCTGGGAGAGGTCGAGGGTCCCGCAGGCGGGGTTGTCGGAGACCGGTTGGACGGCGCGCCAGCGGGTCGGGTCGGTCGCCCGCCAGACCTCCAGTGGGCCGGCGTTGCAGTCCGCATAGCGCGGGTCGGCCGCGCCCTCGGCGGGAGCCTGGCTGAGCGCCACCGTGTAGTGCGCGATCGCATCCCGCGGCAGCAGCGCCGCGCGCGCCTGTGCGACGGCGTCGATGCGGGGCAGCCCGGTCCCGCCACCGCCAGGGGACGCGATGTCGAACGAGACCGCTGCGACCAGCGCCAGCAGAGCGGCGAGCGCCCCGGCCAACGCAAGCCGGCGCACCGGCAGGCGACGACGGCTCGGCGCCGGCCTGCTCGCAGGCTCGGACAGCACGTGTTCGCGCACCATGCTCAAGACCGCGGGATCGGGTTCAGCGATGTCGCGGTGGGCGGCGCGCAGCCGCTCGAGCTCGGGACTCATCTCTTCCGTGGGGCTCATGCGACCTCCGACGCCGAAGCGTCAAGCAGGGCGCGCAGACGGCTGCGCGCGCGGTTGAGCCGCGACCGGACCGTGCCGATCGGGTCTCCGGTGACGACGGCGATCTCGGCGTAGGAGAGCTCGCCCCAGGCCAGCAGCAGGAGCGCCTCGCGCTCCTCGTCCCGCAGCCCCTCGAGCGCCGCCACCAGCTCCGGGTCAACTGCCGCGACCCCGGCGTCGGCGTCGAACTGCCCGCCGCCCGCCCGCGCCCTCAGCCGCTCGCCCGCGGCAAGCGCCCGCCGGTGCCGCCGCAGCTCGTCGGCGATCAGATTCGAAGCGATCCTGTAGAGCCAGGCCCGCAGGCTGCCGTCGACCACGTACGCCCGTTCCCGGGCCGCGAACGCCCGCGTAAACGTCTCGCCCAACACGTCCTCGGCCGCCTGGCGACCGAGCCGGTGAGCGGCGAACCGGAAGATCGCCGGCGCATGCCTGTCGAAGACTGCTCCGAACTCAGCCGGATCATCCATCACTGCAGATAACGACGTAGCAGGCCGCCGGGTTCCCGCCGACCGTCCGCTCAAGGTCGAAGCTCGTGGCCAAGTGCGGCGACGAGCTCGGGTGTCGACTCCACGCGGAGCTTGGCCATCGCGGAGGCCTGTAGGAGGCGGGCGCTGCGCGAGCCGAGGAAGAGGCGGTGGGCAATGTCGTCGACTGGTGCGCCGGCGCCGGCAGCGAGTGCGACCTCGAGCTCGAGCGGCGCCAGTCGGTCAAGTCGGTTGATCTGTTCAGGCGGCGCCGCACCGCCCGCGGCGACGATCTGTTTTCGCGCGCGGGAGGCCCATGGCCTGGCGCCGAGCTGCTCGAACGCCCCGAGGGCGGCCGACAGGTGATCGGTCGCCTCGAGCGAGCGGCCTACGCGGGCCAGTCGCGACCCGTACAGCAGCTCGGTGCGCGCGCGCTCGAACGGGCCGGTGGTCTGAACGTCCGGCGCGAGAGCATCCGCGAAGCGCGCGTCGAGCTCGGAATCGGGCGCCAGGAGCGCGCGACAGCGAGCGGCGAGTGCGAGCGCCGACGGGCGCCCCGTCCGCCTCGCCTCCGCGTAGAACACGTCGAGCGTGGCCTGCGCATCTCGCGTGCGACCGGCGAGTGCGTACGCCTCCACCAAGTCAGGAAGCCGGTGCGGGGTCCGGGCGGCGTCCGACCAACCGGCCTTTTGCTGGAGGTCCCGGACCTCCTCGAACGCAACAATCGCGCGTTCCGTTTGTCCACATCCGAGCTCCAAAAGGCCAAGAGCGGCTGCGGCTCGGTCGAGCCGGGACCCGCCCCCAAGCCGTCCGGCAAGGTCGAGAGCCTCATCGGCGTGCGCGCGGCATTCGTCGACATGTCCCTGCGCGGCCTCGAGCCAGGCGATTGTCCCCAGCGCGAGGCCGTGATCCGCGTTGTTGCCGGTCTCCTGAGCCAAATCCACCGCCTCGGCGAGCGCAGCGGCTGCGACGCGCCAGCGACCGGTGTCGAGCTCGATCCCGGCGAGCCGCACAAGGGCGTAGGGAAGCAGGTCGGCGGCCCCGGCGTTGCGGGCCTCGCTGATGAGCCCCGTGAGCACCTCGCGGGCGCGCTCGCTCCGACCCGCGAGGGCCAGCGCCGCGCCCAGGTATGGATGCGGGCGGTCTTGATCTGCTCCATCGTGAGCAGAACGGGCGTCCGCCGCGTCGATCAGCGCCGCACCCTCGTTGTAATCGCCGGCGAAGATCAATGCCATGCCGAGCAGCAGGTTCGAGACCAGTTCAACGCGATCGCCCCCGGCCTGCGCCAGCCGCATGGAACGGCGCGCCAAACGCACCGCCACGGCTGGCGACCCGGCCCGTAGGGACGGCAGGACGGCGTCCGCCAGGATCTCGGCCGCCTTCACGGGGTCTTCGTCCTCGCAGCGCCGCGCGGCCGCCGTTAGCCAATCCCGCGCGCGTGCCGCATCGCCACTGCGGGCCGCGATTCGCCCACGGTTGTGTTCCAGCTCGATCCGGAGCGGGTCCGCGCGCACACATTCCAGGGCCACGCGGATATGTCCGAGCGCCGCATGCACATGGCCCGCGAGGTGAGCCCTCTGCGCGGCACGGAGTAGCCGCTCTGCACGGCGGTCGGGATCGGAGGTCAGGCGCGCTGCAGTCTCCAGACCATGGGCGGCGGCCGCGTAGGCGGCCTGGCCGCGCGCGCGGTCAGCCACAAGATCGAGCCCATCGGCGACCGCGTCGTCCGCGCCCGTGGCGGCATGGGCCTGGTGCCAGAGGCCCCGCTTACCGCCCACGGCCGCGGCGAGTGCCCTGTGCGCACGACGCCGCTCCGCGCTCAACGCCGAGTACGAGACGGCGGTCCGCGCGAGCTCGTGGCAGAACGTCACACGCCCCCCCTCTTGCACCACGAGCCCTGCCCGCTCCGCTGGTGCGAGCTCCCTCAGGCTGAGCCGCAGCGCGGCACATGCCCGCGCGACGATCGCTTGCTCGCCCTCCCGGGTCAGCGCTGCAAGCAGCAACGCCTGACGTGTTTCGGCGGGCAGCGCCTCAATGCGGCGCAGGTAGACCCACTCCGCGGACGGCGGGAACGGCTCGTCCAGAGGCGCCTCCGCGCAGCGTTGCTCGGGCGTGAGGTCGCGCGCGATCTCGAGCAGCGCGAGCGGGTTGCACTGACCGCTTTCGACAATACGTTCGGTCACGGCCAGCGCGAGCTCGCCGCCGCATGAGTTTGCGAGCAGGGCCAGGGCGTGCGCCGGCTCGAGCGGCCGAAGCCGAAGCTCCTCGGCATCGCGAAAGCCATCGTCAGATTCAGTCGCGATTACGAGCGCGATGCCGTCGATTCGCAGGCGCCGCGCGATGAACGGGATCGCCTCTGCCGACGCATCATCGAGCAGGTGCGCGTCGTCGACAACGGCCAGCAGCGGTGTCTCCTCAGCCGCCGCGGTAAGAAGGTCGAGGACCCCGGCGTAGACCGCGTAGCGATCAATGCTGCGTGGACCTGCGCCTAGCCGAAACGCAGCAGAAAGCGCGCTGGCGCGCGCGGCCGGCAGATGATCGAGCCAGTCGAGAAGGGGGGCGCAGAGCTCAGCGAGCCCCCCGAACCCCTGCTCTGCGGCCGGCTCGGAACCGCGCGTGCGGACGACCCTGAGCTCCCTGGCTCGGGCAACGGCGTCGTCGAGGAGTGCCGTCTTTCCTGCTCCTGCCTCGCCGCGGACGACGATCACCGAGCTGCCCCCCTGGCGCGCCACGGTGAGAGCGCGGCCGAGTTGGGCACGCTCGTTGTCGCGTCCGATCAGCCTGTGTCCCGCTTTGGCCCCGTGCGGCTCAACGGCGCGCAACGCGCGGGCCGTGCCGGCCAAGTTGCCGAGCCCCAGCGCATTCTCCAGCCACCGTTCGAAGAGTTGTCGAGCGGTTTCGTGCATGCGGGGCACGAAGGCGCCATAGTCCTCGAGGAAGGGAGGCAACGATCCGGCCCCATGGCGCGACTCGAACAACGCCACGGTCTGCGGGAATAGCTCGAGCCAGGCCTCGAGGTCCTCACGCGAGGTCTCGAGGTGACATTGGATGCCGTAGGCAACCCGCCCAAACCGGATGGCCTGGTTCTCGTAGCGCGGAGATCGTGCAAGCCGGATGGCGCCCGTTGGCAGTTCGAAGTGATTGGAGTGCCACTCGCAGACGTCCAGGTCCGGCGGGAAGCCGCGGAACACTGGGTCGCGACGGGCCGCGGCGGTCAGAAACACCTGGTTGATCCCGAGCTCGGCCTCTGCCCCCCGGTAGCTGCGCGCGCCGAATGCCGACGCGAGCAGCTGAGCGCCGAAGCAGACGCCGAAGTACGGCACGCCGGCAACCACGGCCTCGCGAACCGCCTCCTTCTCGGGCGCGATCCACGGATGCGCTTCGACGTCCCACACGTCCGCGGCCGAACCCATGACGACAAGGAAGTCGTACGCGCGCCAGTCCGGAATCGACTCGCCCTCATCGAGCAAGACCCGGTCCACACCGATCCCGCGACCCTCCAGGACGTCACCGTAAACCCCGATGGGGTTCGGACGCAGGTGTTCAAGTGCGAGTGCCCGCAAGGAGCAGCTCCAAAGGGCTTGAGCCAACAATACCTCCGGAGGTCCAACCGCAGCGGCGGTATGGGACGCTTGGCAGATGCCGTGGCTCCCTGAACTGTTCTCCGCGCCCGTGCTGGAGCAGCTGCAGGAGAAATGGGAGCGGGAACGGCTCGAGGCGGTGCCCTACTACGACGGTCTGATGTCCGGCGAGCACGATGCGTTGATCAGATCATTCGCCGGCGAGCCGGTGCTCTATGACCCCCTGAACGGGCGCATCAAGGGCGTGCGGGCCTTCGAGCGGTACGTCACTGCGCTGACTGCATTTCTCGCGGAGCACAACATGGCGTTCGACGCGATCGATGATGTGATCACCAAGCATCGCGCACTCGAGGAGGTGGTCCTCCACCTCGATGGTGAGGGGGGACGAGTTGAGGTGCCGGTGGCGATACTCGCCGAGCGCGGGCCGGACGGCAGACTCCTCGAACTGCGGGTCTACCACAGCATGTGGCCCGTCATCGGCCGGCATGTGCACCGTCCGCCACTGCTCCAGCTCGATTCGGAGCTACAGATGTCGGACGTCTTCGCGGAGTACCAGCGCGCGCTCGCCGCCGGCGACGTCGATGCGATCCTCGCGACCTTCGAGCCCGATGGCTACGCCAGCGAGCCCTCGGGCGGCCCGTACGTCCACCGAGGGCGAGTTGGCCTGCGCGCCTTCTATGAACACATGTTCTCGAACGACGGCGGGGTTGGGCTCGACCACTGCGCAATGATCGACACCGGGCGAGCGTGCGCGATCGAGTACAACGTCGTGCGGTGGGGCAAGACGGATCTGGCGCCCGAGGCGGGAGTCGCCGTCTACGTTCGCGGCGAGAGCGGCAAGCTCGCCGCGGCCCGGATCTACGACGACGCCGATCCGCCGCTCTAGCGATGATTGCGTGATGGCGGCGCCGGCCGCGCGCACGGGCGCGCTCCCTGGTCTGACCGACGAGAACCGTCGCTGGTGGACTCTGACCGGCACCTGCATGGGCCTGTTCGTGCTGATGCTCGACTCGACGGTGATCAACGTGGCTCTCCCGGACATCGCGCGCGCACTCGACGCCACGACCGCCGGACTGCAGTGGGTCGTGAACGCCTACCTGTTGGTGCTGGCTGCGTTCGTGGTCAGCGCCGGCCGCCTCGGCGACATCCTGGGCCGCCGGCTCGTGTTCCTGATCGGCATGGCCACGTTTGCGGGCGGCTCAATCGTGGCCGCGACGGCGAACAGCGAAGAGGTCCTGATCGCGGGACGAGTCCTGATGGGGCTTGGCGGCGCTGCCCTGCTGGGGCTCTCGCTGGCGATCGTGTCGACGGTCTTCCCGGCCGGCGAGCGCCCCCGGGCGCTTGGGATCTGGGCCGGTGTGTCGGCTCTCGCGCTCGGTCTGGGACCCCTCATCGGCGGGGCCCTCGTGGAGGCGGTCAGCTGGCGTTGGCTGTTCTGGATCAACCTTCCCTTCTGCCTGCTCGGCGTGGTGCTCGTGCTGGCGTCGACCGACGAGCAGCGCGACCAGACGGCGCCGCGCCGAATCGACGTGGCCGGCGTGATCACCGTGGGCCTCGGGCTGGGTGCGATCGTGATTGCGCTGGTCGAGGGCAAGCTGTGGGGCTGGGCGTCGGCCGCGACCCTGGGTGTCTTCGCGGCCGGCGTCGGGTTCCTCGTCGCCTTCTGGTTCGTCGAGCACCACGTCCGGTCGCCGATCGTCGAGTTCGACTTGTTCCGCAACGGGCCCTACTTCGGAGCGAGCGCCGCGGGGTTCTCACTGGTCGGCTGTTACTGGGGGCTGATGTTCCTGCAGCCGCAGTACCTGCAGACCGACCTCGGCTACAGCGCGCTTGAGGCCGGCCTCCTGATCCTGCCGGTGACGGCGCCCATGATCGCGATCTCTCCGCTGGGCGGACGCCTGACGGCGCGCTTCGGCGTGCGGCCGCTGATGACCGTCGGCATGGCGCTGGGGACCGCCGGCTTGATCATCCTCGCGCAGGTCAAGGCGTCGAGCGGCTACGGGCTGCTCTTCCCGGGCTATCTGCTTTTCGGGCTTGCGCTGGGACTGGTCTACGCGCCGATGTCGACCGCCGCGATGACGGCCATGCCGCAGGAGAAGGCGGGAATAGCGGCCGCCGTGCTGGGGATGAACCGCGTCCTGGCCGGCGCGATCACTCTCGCTGCGGCTGGCGCGATCTTTCAGGTCGTGCTCGACGACGACCACCATGCGGGCTTCGCCGAGCCTGCGGCATTCGCCTCCGCCCTCTCGGCGTCAACGTGGCTACTGGTCGGATTGTGCGCGATCGGGACGGTCCTGACCTGGGCATTCGTGCGCTCTGGCGACGAGGCCGCTGTCGATCCCGAGCATCAGGTGCATCGCCACTTTCACCTGCCATGGCTTGGGCGCCTCAGCCGACCGTATCGGCGATAGCCACCGCCACGAGCACGGCGGCCGATGCCGCGATCCCGACGATCATCGTGAGCGGCGCGGTTGCGACTCCCAGGATCGCGAGGGCTGCCAGTCCCAGGGGCCGAGAGAGCGGGACGTACCCGAACACGGCACGATGGAAGAGGAGCTGGGACAGAAGGAACAGCGCCGGCCCACCGAACGCGAGGATCGTGAGGCCGAGTGTCGCGTCATCGCCTGGGTGCGCAATCGCGAGCTCGTCGGCGACGGCGATGGCGATCAGCGCGAGCACGATCAGCGTCAGCGTCCACGTGGCCCACAACCCGATGCCGCCGGCGTCGTCGGCGCTCTCGATCAACTCTTCGCCGCGCGGTTCGGCGCGCTGGAAGTAGCACCACCAGAGCGCGACGGTCCCCGTGAAGCCGATCGCAAGTGCGACCAAGCGCTCGAGCTCGAACGGCTCGTCGCTGAACGCTGTTCCCATCGTCAAGACGGTCTCGCCTAGCGCGATGATGAAGAACAACCGGAAGCGCTCGAGCAGGTGACCGCCCGCAATCTCGGTGTGCCGGATGTCGATGCGCTGGCCGCGCCCGGGCAGCCAGTGCAGGAACGACACACCGACGTAGGTGGCAGCCACGGCAATGCCCCAGAGCACGAGGCGCGCGTCGCCATCGGCGATCGCGCCGGCCACCCAGAGGCAGCCGGTGAGTAGCTCCCAGATGAGGTCGTTGACGAAGTGCTCTCCCTGCGGCCGCCCGCGCAGCGCGACGATGAGGAACGTCGAGCGCCCGAGCTGAAGAAGCAGGTAGCCGGTGACGAACAGCCACGCGCGGCCGTCGAACGCGTCGGGAATCGCGACCGACATGAGCAGGCTGGCGAACATCAACCCGATCAGCAGCAGCTGAACCGGTCGCCGGTCCGGCTCGAGCCAGTTCGCTCCCCACGCGGTCATGTACCAGGCGTAGACGACGGCCAGCGTCAGGATCACCGTCTCGATGCCCGTGCGCACGTCGACGTGCTCGAGCAGGTGGTGCGAGAGCTGCCCGATGGCGAAGACGTAGACGAGGTCGAAGAACAGCTCGAGCGGAGTGACCACGCGCTCCGTGCCCGGCACCCGCGAGACGGCGATCCTCATCGGCGCGATCCTACGAGAGCGCGCCAAGATGTCGCGTTGCCTTGCGGATCCTCAGGGCCGTCGGGCTAACCCAGAGGACCCGCCCGCCCTCACATGCCTACCCCACGCACGCGGAAGCGGCGCCAGCGCGCGCTCATCCCCTGACCCTCGAGCGAACGACTGCGACCGTCCCGGATCGGCAGCATCGTCCAGATCCCAAGCCCGAGCTGAACGCGTTCGGGAATCACGGTGCCACGGGCCTCGTACACCATGTGGCCGTCGACCCGCCAGGTCGCGGTCGAGCTGTTGCGGTCGAGCGTGATCTCGCACGCACGAAGTCGGGTGAAGTCGTCGGCGAAGTCCTCGTACGGCGACTCGGCCACGTGGTAGAACGGCTCGCCCGCTCCGCCACCCCCCAGGCCCAGCTGCTCGTGCAACGCGAGCACGCGGGTGGAGGTCCCGCAGACTGCGAACACACGCTGGCTCACGGCCATGTCGAAGACGTGGAAGGCGGCCATTCCCCTTCGGTAGTCCCGCGGGTCACCCTTTATGTTCTCGACCGCGAGGTCGACCGCGAACGTCGCGGGCCGATCCGGCGGCAGTTCGAACTGATGCGTCGAGAAGGTGAGGTACTTGGGGCTGTCGACGGACTGGAAGCTGTCGTGCGACAGCGAGAAGCGCGGGATCGTCACGCGCAGCTCGCCCTCGCCGACGGACAGATCCGCGTTGCGGTCCAGCGGAACGTGCTCGTCCCCCGTCGGAAGCGGCAGGCGTGCCGGCGTCCAGCGCGCGTCGTCGAGGTCCGGCCCCCTGAACTCGTCGTACGTGACGAAGCCGTCGTGGGCCGACGTCATGTGACTTCTCCTTTCACGCCCGCGCCGGGACCGGCGGCGGACGCGTAGACGACCTTGAAGCCGTCTCGCCAGCTCGGATAGCGCGGCTCCCAGCCGAGCTCGCGCTTGGCCTTGACGTTCGAGGCGCCGCGCGCCTCGGTTCCCATCACAACGGCGACATCGCCGGCGATGAGTCGCGCGAGCCAGCGCGGGAAGCGGCGCGGTGGCCCGGCGCCGAGCGCCTCGGCGAGCACTGGCAGCCACTCGCGCACCGGCGCGGGCTCGTCATCGACGACGTTGAAGATGCCGGGCCCGTCGTATTCGAGCGCGAGCACGGTCGCCGCGGCGGCATCGTCGAGATGGATCCAGGAGGCGACACCCCGGCCGTCGCCGATGATCGGGTACTGGCGCTTGCGCACCGGCTCGATCAGCCCGTCATTGGCGGCGCCGTAGAAGATGCCGTAGCGAAGCGCGATCCCGCCCGCCCTCGTGACCGCCTCCTCGAGGTAGCGCATGGCGGCGAACGACTCGCGCGCCTTCACGGGCGGGGCGGGATCGAGCGGGTCGTCCTCGGTCTTGACCGGGCCGCCCTCGCGTATGGTCCGGAAGCTGGCGAAGCTCTGGGCGACGAACCGGTCGGCCCCCGCCTCACCGGCGGCTGCCAGCAGCGCATCGGTGCCCTCAGTCCGCAGCCTGTTCGTCTCCGCGAAGGTGCGGTCGAAATTGCGGGAGAAGCTCAGATCCGCCAGGGCAGTCGCCTGGTGGACGATCGCGTCCGGCTCGGCCTCGAGCACGGCCCGGCGGACGGCCGCCCGATCGAGCAGATCGACTGCAACCGGGTCCGCCCCGAGCGCCCGTATCTGCTCCGCTTTATCAGCCGACCTCGACGTGCCGACCACCGCGTGGCCGCGGTCGACAAGCTGGGGAACCAGCCTGGTGCCGATCGCACCGGTGGCTCCTGCAACGAAGACTCTCATGGTGTTTCTCCTGTGGTCATATCGCCCGCGTCGGGCGTGTCTACTGATAAGACGCACCAGGCAGAGCGGATGTGACCCACCGACGGTCTCCAATCAGCCGCTGCGAGGGACCGTCCACAGGAGGCCGCGTTCGAGCACCAACGGCACAAGCAGGTCCCGGTAGCCGTGGTCGTCGAACAGCACCGTGACCTGGTCGCCGTCGTAGCGCAGGACAGAGCCCTCACCCCAGCGGTCGCTGGCTACTCGCGCGCCAACCGCGAACGGTTCGGCCTCGGCTGTCGTCGGCGCAGACCGGCGGTCGTTGTCACAGGCGCCGCACGGACCGGGGTAATCCTGCCCGAAGTACGAGAGCAGGAACGAGCGCCGACAGCCGCCGTGCTCGGCGTAGCGCCGCATCATCTCCAGCCGCGAGCGCTCGACCTCGCGCTCGCGCTCGCTTTCGTCGCGCGACGCCGCGAGCGCGCCGGCGACATCCAGCGCGCCGGTCCAGCGCACCCGCCCGTCGGCCGCCCAGGCGCCGGCCCCGACATCGACGAGGCGCGCTAGAGCCAGCGTCGTCGAGCGGGAGCCGGGCTCCCCGACGCCCGCCGCGGCGAGCCCCATCGCCGCCTCGGCCACGACCTTCTCGGACACTCCGCGCGCGGTCAGGTGGCGCGCTGCCCCGACGTCCTCGGGCCGGTACAGCAACCGCGCCTCGGCGCGCTCACCGTCGCGACCGGCGCGGCCGAGCTCCTGGTAATAGGCGTCGAGCGAGACCGGCGTGTCGGCGTGGAGCACCCAGCGCACGTCGGGCTTGTCGACGCCCATGCCGAAGGCGACTGTGGCCGCGACGATCCGGGCCGAGCCGTCGAGGAACTCCGCCATCGCCCGACGCCGTGCGGCGGCACCCAGCCCGGCGTGGTAGAGCGTCACCCGCTCGCCGGCGGCCTCGAGCGTCTGCCGCGCGGCCTCCGCCCCCGCGTGGGTCGCGGCGTAGACGATCCCGGAGCCGCCGAGCTCGGCCGCGGCCTGCCGAATCAGTCGCTGCTTGTGCTGGGGCGAGCGCGCATGCTGGACGGAGAGCTCGATGTGCGGGCGGTCGAGGTCACCGAGCACCTCCTCGGGGTGGCGCAGCCCGAGCCGCCGACAGATCTCGAGCCGCACCGGCGGCGCCGCGGTCGCGGTCAGTGCGATTCGTACACTCACGCCGAGCTCGTCGGCCTGCGCGCCGAGCCGCAGGTAGTCGGGCCGGAAGTCCTGCCCCCACTGGCTGACGAGATGGGCCTCGTCCACGGCGAAAAGCCCCGGCCGGGCGCGCCGCAGCGCCGCGCGGGTCTCGTCGTTGCCGAGCTGCTCGGGCGAGACGAAGACGAACTCGTCGGGCCCGCAGGCCTCGACCAGTGCCGTGGCTCGCGCACCGCTCGACTGGGCGGAGTTGAGCACCGTGGCGTGAAGCCCCGCCGCTCTGAGGTGCGCCAGCTGGTCGTCCTGTAGCGCGATCAGCGGCGAAACGACGACGGTTGGGCCGCTCCGAAGCAGGCCGGCCAGCTGGTAGATCGCCGACTTGCCCCCGCCGGTGGGCATGACCGCGAGGACGTCCCGGCCGGCAGCAGCGGCGGCCACCGCCTGTTCCTGGCCCGGCCGCAGCCGCTCGAACCCGAGCCGCTTGCGCGCCAACTCCCCGATCGTCACGGGACCAAGTATTCACGCGTCATCGAACAGCGTGGCGGGTGGCGGGTAGAGGACGGTGCCGTCCGGCTGCGGGGCGGCGAACGGCGGGAGCGCGTGCTCGGCAAGCCCGCCGCCGGGCTCGATGTGGCGCACCGTCCAGCCCATCACCGTGAGCCGGTCGGCGATCAGCCGGCGGTGGCAGCGCCACCACAATCCCTCGGCGCACATGATCGCGGTGGCGGTGCCCCGCGCCAGCGCGGTCAGCTCGTCAATCGCGCTAGCGAAGTCCGGGGTCAGCGAGTGGTCGGCGTAGCCCTGGAAGGCGGCAACAGCCCAGCCGCCGTTCGGCGAGTCGGCCCTCGGCTGCCGCCGGCCGCCGAGCGTCCGGAAGTGCCGGTACGCCACCGGCAGGTCGGCGGCGAGGGCCTCGGCATCGAACCACGGGTGGCGGCGCGAGTGCGGGAAGGCGCGCACATCTGCCACGAGCTCCACCTCGTGCCGGCCCAGCAACGCGACGAACGCGTCGAGCGAGTGCGTCGAGTGGCCTACGGTGAAGATGGTGCTCATGATCGACGCGGTCCATTCCATCCTGTTCGCACGTGACGCCGATGCGGCGCGCGCCTTCTTTGCCGACGTGCTCGACCTGCGCGCGGTCGACGCCGGCGCGGGCTGGCTTATCTTCGCGCTCCCTCCGGCCGAGCTGGCGGTCCATCCGACCGACGGCGAACCGCAGCACGAGCTCTACCTGATGACGAGCGATCTCGAGGCAACGCTGCAAGAGCTGCGCGAGCGCGGCGTCGGCGTGGCCGCCGAGCCGGCCGATCAGGGCTGGGGCGTGATCGCGCAGATCGAGGTGCCGGGCTTCGGCCCGCTCGGGCTCTACGAGCCGCGCCATCCGGTCCCGCGCTAGCGGCGCGCCGCTCGCGTTTACACGCTGACGGTCTCGCCGCGCTCCGCGAGCGCGAGACGGTCGCTAATGCCGTTGCCGGCGAAGGCCGCGCGGAGCGAGTCGGCGCCCTGGGTGAAGTGCGTCCAGCCCTCGAAGTGGATCGGGATCGCGGCACGCGCTCCGAGGATCTTGGTTGCCTCGGCGGTCCAGTCGCTGGACAGCGTCAGGTACGCGCCGTCGAAGCGGTATGAGCGCTGGACCGCGCCCGCGTGCAGCACCGCGACGTCGACGCCGCCGGCGCGCTCCGCGATCGTGCGCACCACGTCCAGCGAGGCGTTGTCGCCTGAGACGTAGACGGTCTCGAGACCGGAACCGCTGAGCAGGAATCCGACGACCGGGCCGGTGAGGTGGTCCGTGCCGTCGGGGCCGTGTTGAGCAGGCGTGGCGGTTACGGTGACCGTGCCGCCGTCCGGGCGCTCGATCTCCACCGCGGACCACGGCGCGAGCCCGGTCGCGTTGCCGCCGAGGCGCTCGGCGCCCGCGGCCGTGGTGAGCACGCGGCGGGCGTTCGGGAGGAACTCCCGGCCGGCCGGGTCGAGGTTGTCGCTGTGGTGCTCGTGGGAGAGCAGCACGACGTCGATCGGCGCGATCGCGCCTGGCTCCAGCGCTGGGCCTGTCGTCTTCACCAACCCGCCCTCGTACTCCCCGGGTGGCGAGAGCGACGGATCGGTGAGCCATCGCAGGCCGGCGTAGTCGAGAATTGCCGTGGGTCCTCCGATGAGCTGGGCATTTAGCATGAGCACCATCCTCACGTTTGATCGATCTTGAAACCGTGAGAATCGTATCACGGATAGAGCAGTGTGTTACCGTGAGAAACGTGAGCATGCCCGCCCCCGGAGAGAGCGGCCGCCCCGCACTCGCGCTCGTCAACTCGCGCCGCAACGAGCCCGCGGGGCCGGTCGACGACCTGGCCAGCCCCACCGGGCTGCGGTCCTGGCTTGTCACCCAGGGGCTGCCCGCCGACGGAAGGCTCGACCCCGACGGCGTGCGCGAGCTGCGCGGGGCCGTACGCGAGCTGCTGCTCGCCCGCATCGAGCAGCGCGCGCCCAATCGGGCCGCCGTCGACGCCGTGAACGCCGCCGCCGCGCCCGCCGTCCGACGTCTCACATGGAGCAAGACGACGCCGCCGCGCGCGACCCTCGAGCACCCCGGCGTGACCGGCAGCACGCTCGCGTGCGCCCTGCTTGCGGCCGACGCGATCGATCTTGTGACCGGCCCGGAGCACGCCGACCTCCGGGCTTGCGCCGCCCCCGGCTGCGCACGTCTACTGCTCAAGGATCACCCGCGCCGCGAATGGTGCTCCACCAGCTGCGGGGACCGCGTACGGGCAGGCCGCTACTACCGCCGCCGCAAGGCGGCTGGCGCGGCAAGCCCTGAGCAGTGATCAGCAGGAGCGCCCCGCCTCATGCGGCACCCCGGTATCCCCACGTCTGGACGATCCGCGGCAGCGCAAGCACGGTCGTGCTGTCCACGGCGAGCCCGTAGAGCTCCTCGAGCACCGAGTCGATCTCCTCGCGGGTCGCCAGGCCGTCGGCGATCGAGGAGTCCGCGATGTTCTCGAGCGTCAACGGGGTCACGAGCTTGATGTCGCCCTCGTGTCCGTCTGGCCTCATCCCGGCCGGCTGCACGACGTTCATGCGCACGCGCTTGCATCCAGCGGCTACGAGCAACCGCGGCAGGCAGGGTCCAATGTTCGGGTCGACGCCGCGTGCCCGGGCGGTCTTCGTATACAGCTCCGTGTAGCGGTCGTAAGCGGCGCTTGGCGGGTGGCAGAAGCTGCCGTTGAAGTCGATGTCCTCCACGATCAGCACGCCTCCGGGGCGTAGCCCGGCTGCAATCCGCGCGGCGGCCGCCGCGGGGTCGGCCATGTGCGTGAGCACGAAACGGACGTAGATCGCGTCGTACTCGGGCGCCAGTGCGGCGGTCATCACATTGCCCTCGCGGTATTCGATGCCCGATGTGCCGTCGCGCTCCGTGTCCTGGCGCGCGACCTCGAGCACTGTGCGGTCGATGTCGATGCCCACGACACGCCCGGCGGGACCGGCTCGGCGGGCGAGCTCTCGGGTCACCGCACCGCTGCCACAGCCGACGTCGAGGCAGCTCATCCCGCGAACGATTCCGACGCGGTCGAACAGGGCCGCCGTGGTGGGGTACATCGCGCGGCCGAGTATGCGCAGGCGCTCCCCGCCCTCGAGGCCTCCGCGGAGGATGTATCGATTGTGAACTTGCGTCATGAGCTCGCTCCGAGCGCAGACAGTTCTACATGCCGGGCGCAACGCCCGCATGCCGAGCGCAACCGCAAGCGCAGCCTCGAATTGCAGTGGGCATGCGAACCGCTTGCGGCGCGGGCGCGCAAACTCGTAGTCGACGGAGCTTCCCGGCCGACGAACTGCATTGATTGAAGGATTCGGGGTCCTATGGCAACGACAACTCTTCAATCGTCCGCGTTCGACGTCGGCGGCGAGGGAGAGGCGCGTCCGTCACAGCTGCGCCGCAGCCGCTGCGCCGAGCGGGAAGCGGGTAGCGGTGAGCTCCTCGGAGACGTCCCAGAGTCGGCGGGCGACGTCCATGTCCTTGGCGGCCACGGAGCGCCCGACGAGCTTCGGTGCGCCTCGCTGCTCGAGGAATCCGCCGGGTCCGGCGAACCTGTTGCCCCTCGGCGCGCAGTTGCGAGCTGCGGCCGAGAGCGCCGGCGAGGACTACGAGGCGCGCCTTCGCGCCGTCGGCTTGGCGTACGTGCGCTTCGCGATCAGCGACGAGCAGGCCAGCGTGCTGCTCCTCGACAGATCAGCCGATTGAGGCGAGCAGATCGCCGCACGCCTGCTCGCAGCGGCGGCAAACCTCCGCGCAGACGCGGCAGTGGTCATGGTGGGGAGCGTGCCGCTCGCATTCGTCCCCGCTCGCACGACACACCACGACGCAAGCCTCGATCGCGGCCCGGACGACCCCCAGGTCGATTTCGGTCTGGCGGGTCACGACGCGGCCGACTGCGTCGCAGACGTCGGCGCAGTCGAGGCAGAGCCGGACGCACCGGACCAGCTCCGACACGTCCGGCTCACCGAGGCAAGCGTCGGCGCAACCGGTACAGGTGGCGGAGCAATCGAGGCACTCGTCGATGCAGCGTAAGAGGAGGTCCCGATCCACCCTGACAGGCCGCGGATGCCGCTCGATGATTTCGCCAACCGTCACGTCGCTCTCCTCCGTGTCGAGATTGCTTCGTGGGTCGTTCATGTTCCCTCCTCCGGAGTTGGAGGTGGGCAGCGGCGACTTCTTATGTGGCGCGTCGGTCCCCGCGCGAGGTCGGGCGTCCTACCTTGCCCGCTTCGCGCGTCCCTTGGTCTTCCTCATGGCACCCCGGCCACGCGCTGCCTTGCCCTTGGCGCCGGCCGAACGGTTGCCGGTCAGTTTCGCGAACGCCTCCATGACCCTCCCGGCAAGCTTGTCGACGGTCCCCTCGGCCTTATCTCGTGATCGTGACTTCATGACTCTCCATTCATTCGAGCGCGGCGCGGCTGCGTAGCAGCTGATAGGCCAATGCGGGCCTTCAGTACTGCGGGTGGTCCTCGTAGACGGTCCGCCGGGTGCGGTCCTCGTAGGCCGTGCGCTCTGCAGGCTGAGCGCGGCGCGAGCTCAGCAGGAACAAGCCGATCACGAGCCCGACCACACCGGCCGCCATGAGAATCACGCCCGCCGTTTGAATCGAGAAACCAGCCACAGTCGCATTGACGGCAAATGCAAGGATCGCCCCCAGGGCGATCAGGAATATCGACGTGCCAATCGTCATGTCTTTCGCCTGCCCGGGACGATTCGCGTGAAACGATGCGGCCCAGGGCTGGTTTCTCCCCTAGCCGCCGGGGTAGGCCGGGCGGCATGGTCGGCCGCCCAAGGCGTAGTGGCGCGCGGCCATCAGGGCCCCGAGCCGGGCAGCAGTGACGCCGAGATTATCTGGACGGTGTACGGGCAACCGGTAGAGGACCCCGTAGGAGTGGACTCTGGTGAAGATCCTCAGAGAACCGCGCAGCTTGCCAGCCGCCTTGTCACCGGTTTTCTCACGCCGCCTGGCAGCGGGCCTCGGATGTGCGGCTCTCGGCGTCCTGGCCGTTAGCGCAGGTAGGCGCGGCCTCTTCCGTCCCGATCGGTCGCCATCGACGGACGCCGCGGCAGAGGGCGCGGAGCCACCTGACGTCCTGCTTGATGTCAGCGAGCTCGAGGTCGACAGGATCAGTCTTGAGGTCGAAGACCTGCGGGCTCACGTCTCGGTGCAAGCGGAGCTCGCCAACCTGGTACGGCTCTCGGTTGGCGTCGACGCGACACTCGACCGCGTCAAGCTCGAGATAGAGGGCGTCCAGGCGAAGGTCCTCCTCAAGGTGCGGCTGAAGCACATACGCGCCATCCTCGAGAAGGCTCTCGAAACGATCGCCGAGCATCCTGAGATCTTGCGGACCCTGAGCCGGGCGCTCAGCGAGGTGGTGAGGGAAAGCCTTGGAGAGGCGCAGACGACGCTCGCGCAGTTGCTTGGGGAGCTAGAGGTAGGCGACACGGTCGACGAAGCCCTCCGCGGACGGCTCGAGGAAGTTCGCAGCGCCCTCGACGAGATCCTGGAGCGCCAAGCGCTTGGGGCCGGCGGCGAGAGCCCCGCCGAACAGGTGCTAGGCGGAGGTCGCGCGGGCGAAGCAACGCCGTCGTCCGAGCCTGAGGAGTAACGAGGCCCGCACGGCAGCCGTTAGCGCTCGCCGTCCTCATCGACCAGCCGGCTGCTTATGCGTGTCGCAACCAACACGCGGCGGTAGGTCTTCCCCGGTTGGACGGGCTTGTCGATGTTCTCCCGAGTCGTAACCTGCCGAGAATCACGCCTTCCTTCCCCCGGGAAGCGAACCGCCACCTCAGGCTGAGCATCGAAGCGAAGCTCATCTGCACGCACGCGTGCGACGATCTCGATGTCCGGCCCGAGGGGATCGACGTCAGTCACCTAGTCACCGCCTTACTGGTGATCATCTCCGGCGCACGCTGTCCTACGCCAACGTGCCGGCCAGCGTGGGAGATTGCTTGCGGTGAGTTAAGCCGCAACCAGGTCGGGTAGTCCGGACTCGTGGACGCCGGGATCATCGTCGGGGTCATCGGGGTCGTCATCGGAGCGATAGGTCTCGCCGTGGCCATGCGCCAGCGGGCAAAGGTCAGAGAGCTGGATACGGAGCTCCGCCGTCCCCAGGTCGTGGTCAAGATGGCCGCCCGTGGACGGGAGTCCGACGGTCTAAAGCGCATCCAGGCGAGCGTAGCTGTCACTAACAAGGGAGCGACACCCGCATCCGACGTCCGTTTCGGGCTGAGGGTCTACGACCAGGAGCTGCAGGCCGATCAGGTTCCCGAGCTGGGCGTCGACGAGACATGCCAGGTGGCCGTGTTCGTGCCGATCAAACTCGAGGAACGGCTGCAGGCCCGTCATGCGCGCCTCGAGGAGGCCGCCCGCGGATGGGCTCGCTACACCGACAACCGTGGGCGTCGACACGAGGTGTCGACGAGCTGACAGCGGAGCTCGCGGGCGGTCGTCGGGCTGACCCGGGCGCACTAGCTGCAACTCGACGGCTACGGGCACTTGTGGCGCGAAGGCGCCTTCGTATGCTTGGCCCTCTGCTCGCTCACATCCACCGCTGGTTCGATCGTCACCCGTTTGCAGGCGATCGCCTGGTCGCCGCGGTCACCGTGCTGCTTGTGGCGGGCGAGCTGATCTCCGGCCGACTGTTCTCCTACGAGACGTCGGTGGCGCCGACGACCGAAGAGGTTGTCCTGTCGCTCGCGCTGGTCGCGCCGCTGGCATTCGGACCGCGGGCACCGGTCGCCGTCTTCGTGACCGTTATGGCGACCTGCCTCGTCCAGCTCGTGCTAACCGAGCACGTGCTGGTGGCCGACCTGGCGCCACTGGTCGCCCTCTACTACCTGATCGTGCACGGGCCGAGCCGGCTCAAGCCGCCCGGCCTGGGGGTGGCGCTCGTCGGTGGCGTCGCGATGTCATTGCGAGCGTCGTTTCCCGGCGTTCTTGACGGGTTCGTGCTCGGGACCGCCGTCGTCACCACGTACGTCCTGCTGGCGGCGCTGCTCGCCGACCGGCGGGTCAGCCGCCAGGCGCGGCTGGCGGCGCTTGAGCTCGAGCGCGACCAGCAGGCGGAGATCGGGGCGGCGCGGGAGCGGGCGCGGATCGCGCGCGAGCTGCACGACGTGGTGGCGCACTCGCTGGCGGTGATGGTCGCCCAGGCCGACGGCGGCCGCTACGCCGGGCCCGAGGATCCCGACACCGCACGGCGAGCACTGGCGCAGATCGCCGAGACCGGGCGGGATGCGCTGGCCCAAATGCGCCGCCTGCTCGGTGTACTGCGGGCGGGCGAGGAGGGCGCTGACCTGGCGGGCCTCGTCCGCCGGCTCGCCGGCGCGGGGCTGCCGGTCGAGCTCGAGATCGAGGGCCGGGCGCGCGAGCTGGCGCCCGACGTACAGTTGTGCATCCACCGCGTGGCCCAAGAGGCGCTGACCAACGTGCTCAAGCACGCGGACTCGCCGCGACGTGTGGAGGTGGTGCTGCGCTACCTCGATTCGGAGGTCGAGCTCGCCGTCCGCGACGACGGTCGAGGGATCGCCGCAGGCGATAGCCAGGGCCACGGCCTGGCCGGAATGCGGGAGCGCGTCGCGCTCCACAACGGCACGCTGCACGCCGGGCCGCTCGATGGCGGCTGGCGACTCGCCGCGCGCATGCCGTACCCCTCCGGGGTGACCCCGGATTCGCCCTCGAGGGCGACGACGGCGGCGCCCGCCGCCGGTTGACTGGGCGACATGGAACTCATCGCCGCCATCCTCTTCGCCGGCCCGCTCGGCTACTTCGCCCGCTCGCGCCGGCAGGGCCTCATCCTCTACCTGGTCGCCTGGGCGATCATCTTCCCCGTCCAGACCGTGGTCGTCTTCGCCGACACCGAGCCGGAGGGCAACGACTGGCAGTACTTCGCGGTCAACGCCGCGATCCTCGCCTTCGGGATCGGGCTCAACCGCCTCGGCGCGCGCCTGGCCGAGCGGCGACGCCTGGCCTACCGGCCGTAGCGCTCCTTGGCCAGCACGAGCTGCTCCGGCAGCGCGGTGCGCGGCGGCGGCGAGGGGTCGGCGAGGACGGAGACCGTCTCGGACACCGAGCGCGTCAGCGTGGCGTTGCCGTCGTCGAACGCCACCACGACGTGCTCGGAGTCGGCCTCGGCGACCTCGCCCTTCTTGCCGGGGGCGAAGCCCTCGTTCATGAAGAGGTGCAGCAGATCCTCGGCCTCGTTCTCGAAGCGCAGGACCGTCACCTTGGCGCCCGGCTCGACGTCCGCGAGGGGGACGCCCTCGATGCGCTCGTTCGGGTTGAGCGGGTGCCCGTGCGGGCAGGTCTTCGCGTCGCCGATCGCGGCGCGCATGCGCTCCTCGAGCTTGGGCGACATGGCGTGCTCGAGCCGCTCGGCCTCCTCGTGCACGTCGTCCCACGGGATGCCGAGCACGTCGGTCAGGAAGCGCTCGATCAGGCGGTGCCGGGTGACGATGCCCTCGGCGTGCTCGAGCCC
>Ga0081538_10000611_pt1 | contig 39605 bp, 39 predicted proteins | sample TabmetS5T2R1_FD_71022 | JGI IMG/M metagenome (GOLD analysis project Ga0081538, IMG submission 71022) | Tabebuia heterophylla rhizosphere microbial communities from the University of Puerto Rico - S5T2R1 | ecosystem: Host-associated > Plants > Roots > Rhizosphere ... | reverse complement strand
ACCGGGCAATCCCGGCGCCCATCTATGGGGGAGCGCTGCTACTCATCGCGGAGCTCGCGTTCTGGTCGTTGGATGAGCGTGCGCCGGGACGGGTCGAGCGGGGGACCGGCATGCCGCGCCTGATCGGGATCCTCGCCGTGGTGGCGACCGCCGTCGCGGCCGGCGCACTCGTGTTGCTCGCCTCCGAATCGGAGGTGGCGCGATCGCCGGCGAGGACCGCCACCGGCATCGGCGCGATCCTCGCCTGCATCGCGGTGCTCGCCGCGCTCGCTCGCGCCAGGACCGGGCACGCACCCGGTTAGCGCTCCCGCGACGCGATCTCGCGTGGATCTGCCTCGGGCGAGGAATGGAGGCGCCCGCCGCGCCAACCGAGCTTCCGGAACTCGAACCGGGGCGCTTCTAGGAGAGTTCCATTTCGTTCCCCGAACTGAGCCGGTCATAACGGCGAAGACCGCTTGATGATGCGGTTTCTCATGCGCCGGTGGCCGCTGTGCTGTGCGGAGATCGGGCCAAGGACCGGGCCAACGACCAACGCCGAAGGCCGCCTCCGACTGAGCCCCGGCAGCCCCAAAACCGCTTCGTTGCAGGGATTCCTTGAATGGAGCTAGCCGGACTCGAACCGGCGACCTCCTGGGTGCGATCCAGGCGTGCGCTAGCCCTGAGTTTGACTTGTTTGCGGGGTTTTCGCGGCTGCGGAGGCGCGGTCTGAGGCCAGGATTTCGGCCAATTTCCGCCCCTTTCGGCTGGGATCGGGCCAAAGAACCGAGTCTTTGGCCCGATCTCCCATCTGTCCCGGCTGCGCAACGGCGGGTTCGGTCGAATCCCACCGTCCGGCGGTCACGAGCGGCACAGGTCGGTCCGCGTGCACACATGCTGGTTGTCCATCTGGAGCGTCCGTCGGCGGCGCCAAGACGCCTGCTTCCGCCCAGACGAGGCCTGTCAGGTCGTCCGCAAAGACGCTTGGATCCTCACAAATGCAGTCGCTTGCGGCGGCATTGATTGAGAGACCACGAGGCGCCCGATTAGATCGCGCGCGGTTGTCGGTCTCAAGGGATGCGGATGGAATACGGCTCCACAGGATCGACGAGGCAGTCGCAAGCGCTACTCGAAGCGGCTCGGAGCGGCAACGAGCAGGCCTTCGGCCGCTTGGTCGACGGCCATACGGCGGAGCTGCGCGCGTACTGCTACGCGATGCTCGGCTCGCTGCACGACGCCGAGGACGCGCTCCAGGAGACGTTGCTGCGGGCTTGGCGCGGGCTGCCGCGCTTCGAAGGTCGAAGCTCGCTTCGCCGTTGGCTCTACAGGATTGCGACGAACGCGAGCTTGGATCTGATCGCGCGGCGGCCCAAGCGCGTGCTTCCGCTCGAGCGCGGACCGGCCGCAGACCCCGGCCGCGGGCCCCGCGAGCCCCTCCTCGAGTCGGCGTGGGTGGAGCCCTTCCCGGACGACCCGCGGTTCCTCGAGGCGGGCGTCGAGGCGCCAGAGGCTCGCTATGAGCAGCGCGAGGCGGTGGAGCTCGCCTTCATCGTCGCGCTGCAGCACCTTCCAGCACGACAGCGCGCCGTCCTCATCCTGCGCGAGGTACTCGGCTTCTCGGCCAGGGAGGTCGCGGACATGCTGGACGCGACCGTCGGGTCGGTGACCAACGCGCTGCGACGCGCCCGCAAGGCCGTGGCCGAGCGACTTCCCGAGCAAAGCCAGCAGGCCACGTTGCGGTTGCTCGGTGACGAGCGTCTCCGCGATCTCGTTGAGCGCTATGTGGCGGCGTGGGAGCGCGGCGATCTTGAGGCAATCATCTCCATGCTGACCGAGGACGCCAGGTTCTCGATGCCGCCGGAGCCGACGTGGTATCGGGGCCGCGAGGCGATCGAGGTGTTCCTTGCCGAGTCGGCGCTGCGTGACCGCTGGCGCTTCGTTCCTGTTCGCGCGAATGGGCAGGTGGCGTTCGCGACCTACAGCTGGGATGCGGCGAGAGCACATTACAGGGCGTCTGGCGTCGACGTGCTCACCCTGCGCGGCGCCAGGGTCAGCGCGGTAACGGCCTTCCTCGCACCCACGCTCGTCTCGCAGTTCGGTCTGCCCGACGAGCTCCCGACTTCGACGCCGGCCGGCGTCGCAGGGATCAGTTCCGGGCACTAGTCCGGTCTCTTATTCGAGACCCGATGACGCGAGAGGCGGAAAAGTCGTTGGAGGCGCTTGCCCTGCTTTGCCCGGCCTTCTTCATGGTAATCCTCGACGCCCAGACCGGGATCTTGGGTTTGCCATCGATCGAGGCGGACCTGGGACTCTCGGCCTCGGGCGCCCAGTGGGTGCTGAGCGCCTACCCGCTCAGCCTCGTCGGCCTGCTGCTGCTCGGCAGCCACTCCGCCGACCTCCTCGGCCGGGGCTGGGGCTCCTGTGTGTGGGGTCCTGTTCCTCGGCACACGGCGGGAACCGCGGGCACCGGTGCGATAACCCGGCGCTGCGCGAGTGCCCGAGGTCGCTGCGCTGGGGCACGGGAGATGAAGTCAAATGAATCTTGGGTATGGCCTGCGAGACGATCTGACGCGCAGTCTCAACGCTCTCGAACCGAAGCACGAAGAAGGTTGAGGAGAAGCGGATGAGCCTGAGCAGCTACATGGTCAGAGCATCGGTGGCTGTCGCCGACATCGCGAGCGCCTCGGAGTTCTACGAGGGAAAGCTTGGCCTCGTGGCGGGCGAGGAGCAATCCGACGCGAGCCGCATCTATGCGTGCGGCGGCGGCACCTCGCTGCACGTTTATGAATCCCCGACGCACGCCGATCGAGGTACAGCGACCGTGGCCACCTGGTATGTGGCCGACCTTGACAAGGTGGTCGACGACCTCACCTCGGACGGGGTGAGGTTCGAGCGCTACAACGATCCCGTGCTGCGGGCCGACGAGAAGGGGATCCATGACCTCGACGACGGCAGGGTTGCGTGGTTTCGCGATCAGGACGGCAACACGTTCGCGATCGAGGAAGGGACGGCATCGTGACTATCACGTTTCCAGGGGAGTCGGCGGAATACAGAGCGGCGCGGGACCGCCTGCTCGAGCGCGAGGTCGAGCTCCGTCGCGCGATGGAGGCGGTGGCCGCTGCCAGGCGGGAGCTGCCGCCCGGCGGAGCCGTCCCCGAGGACTACGTCTTCGAGGGCGTCGGGGCGGATGGCAGCCCGAGCGACATCGGGCTGTCGGAGCTGTTCGCGCCCGGCAAGGACTCGTTGGTGGTCTACAACTTCATGTTCCCGCGCACGTACGCCGGCGATCGCCCGGGGCCGGCGAGTGGGAAGACGGCACTGTTGCCGCTGGAGGAAGGTCCCTGCCCCTCATGCGTGGCGCTGCTCGATCAGCTCGACGGCGCCGCGTTGCACGCCATGCAGCGGCTGAACTTCGCTGTCGTCGCCAAGGCCCCGTTGGAGCAGGTACTCACCTTCGCGGAGGAGCGAGGCTGGCGAAATCTGCGCCTCCTGTCCTCGGCGCACAACACCTACAACCGCGACTACGCCGGCGAGACCGCCGACGGATCGCAGATGCCGATGCTCAACGTTTTCGACCGCGACGGCGACACGATCCGCCACTTCTGGGGGGCTGAGCTCACATACGGGCCAAGGGACCCCGGGCAGGACCACCGCAGCGTCGGCACCCTGGAGCCGCTCTGGAACATGTTCGACCTGACTCGGGAGGGGCGCCCTGACTGGGACGAGCAGATCGACTACAGCTAGCGCGTACGGCACCTCGGTCTCGGACGAGCTCCCGGGTTTCGCTGACCGGCGGGCAGTTCGAGGGGCCGCCGGAGGTCTCGAGGCTGGGGATCGCGACAGCGGTGGCGGTTCCCGTGATGACGTGCGTGGTGATACACCGGGTGACCCGACTGCTGCGCGCATGGCTGTATCCGGATCACCGCCCTCGGCTCCCGACTGTCCGTTCTCGACACCAAGCGACTGTCCCAACGAGCACGAACGCCCAAGATTGCGCGCCTCAGGGCTGGCAAAGCGCGCCGAACAGCCGAAATAGACGAACAGGAGATTCCAGATGGCTTCGATCCGCACAGAGATCCTGATCGATGTGAGTCCCGATGACGCGTGGGCGGCCCTTCGCGACTGGGGTGCGCTTCACGAGCGCCTCGCGCCGGGCTTCGTCACCGACGTCCGGCTCGATGACGACGACAGGATCGTCACCTTCTTTGACGGCTCGGTGGTGCGCGAGATACTCGTCGACCTAGACGACGAGGCCCGTCGGCTCGCCTGGACGATGGTCGAGGGGCCCTATAGCCACCACAACGGGTACGCGCAGGTGTTCCCGAGCGGAGGCGGTGGCACTCGCTTTGTCTGGATCACCGACATCCTGCCGGACGACCTCGCCGCGCGTACCGCGGAGCTCATGGAGCAGGGGACGAGCGTAATCAAGACGACGCTCGAGTCCGCGGCAGTCGGGAGCTAGGACGCACGCCGTGGGCGCGGCCGCTGATTCCTGCTCGCGCCGGCGAAGCAGGTGCCGCGCGCCCGGTATGCGCAGACGAGGGAAGACCTCGCGGGGTCGGCACCTGTTCGCCTCCGACGAGGAGCTTGTGGCGGGACTCAACGTCTAGGCTCGGGGCGCCCGTCGGCGTAGAGTCGCCGACGCATGAGCGTCGCCGGCAGCGTCGCCGAGATCTGGCGGTACCCGGTCAAGTCGATGGGCGGGGAACGTCTGGCGCAGTCGGCGATCGCGGCGCGCGGGCTGCATGCCGACAGGATGTGGGCTGTGCGCGACGCGGAGCTCGACACGTTCACAACCGCGCGTCGTTGGCCCGTTCTGCTGCAGTGCAGCGCCCGGTTCGTGGAGGATCCCGCGGACCGGTCGGCCGGGCCTGGGGACGTGCTCGATGTGATCGTCACCTTTCCGGACGGGAGTGAGGTCTCCAGCTCCGATCCGGCGATCCACGACCGGCTGTCGGAGCTGGTCGGGAAGCCGGCGCGGCTCGAGTCGCTCCCGGCGCTCTCGGAGAAGCGGCGCTACCGGGCAGCGCAGGCCACCAAGGCCGACATTCGCCGCCAGTTCACCATTCCCGACGGCGAGCCACTCCCGGACTTCTCGATGTTCCCGGTGCGCAAGCTCGCCGAGCTGGCCCGCTATGCCACCCCGGTCGGGGCGCTGTACGACGCCTACCCGATCCTCCTGTTGACGCGAGCGAGCCTGCGCGCGCTGGCCGAGCGCTCTCCCGGTTCGCAGTTCGACGTCCGTCGCTTCAGGCCTAACGTGCTGATCGACCGTGACGGCGCCGAGCTCGTGGAGTTCGGCTGGTGCGGGGGACGGCTCCGCGCACCGGATGTGATCTTCGACGTCGAGATCCCCGATCTGCGCTGCTCGATCCCTACGCGCCAGCAGGGCGACCTGCCAGCCGACCCCGACGTCCTGCGGACGATCAATGCTCACGCTGACCACTGCCTCGGGGTGTATGCCAACGTCGCTAAGGCGGGCGTGCTGGCGGGAGGTGACCTGCTCAGGTTCGAGCCGTGCGGTGCGGCCTCGGCCCCGGCGGCGGTCGCCCAAGCGGGCACCACTGCGCTGAAGCGTGGAGCGTTGCGGGTCTTCGACGCGTTGATGCCTCGCGGCGAGTGACCGGGCGAGCTTGTACCGACTCCTCCTGAACTCCGTACCGACGCTGGCGCATGACCCGAGAACCGACAGCGCAGCTAACAGACGCGATATTTAGCTCTCGATGTCGCAAGAGAACGCGGAGATCGTGCGGGCCGCCTTCGAGGCGTGGAACGCTGGCGAGCTGCAGGACGTGCTCTCCCACTTTCACCCGGAACTCGTCTACCACCCGCGCGCAGACGAACCCGACCCGAGCCCGCACGTTGGTCGCGATGCGTACGAGCGGCTCGTTTACGGATTCGTCGATTCGTTCTCCGAAGTCACGTTCGAGGTTCTGGAGTTGATCGACGCTGGCGACCATGTGATTGCTTCGACGGTGCTGCACGCGGTGCTGCGCGGGCAGGGAAGTGCCAGCGCTGGCGTTAACGATACATACGTCTTCGTCTACAAGCTGCGCGATGGACTGGTCGTGGAGGGCTGGGAGTACAGGACGAAACAGGAAGCCCTCGAAGCCGGGGGGCTCGCGGATTAGTCGATCTCCGAGGAGCTGTCCCGCTGCCGCTTTGCGCGCGACGAGCAGTAGCGGCATTCCCTCGGCCCGGGTCTCCCTGGGGCGAGAATGGAGCGCGCGCCGCGCCAGTCGAGCGGCTCGAGAACTCGAACGCCGGGACTTCTAGATGGAGTTCTATTCGTCCCCCGGCCTGAGCCGCGGCTACGGGCGGAAAACGGCTTCAAATGGTCCTTCTCATGACTCGGGAAACAATGCGTAGCGCGGAGATCGGGCCAAAGACCGGGCCAAAGCATCGCCGGCGAGCGGCCAGCGCGACCCCGCCCGACGCGTCCAAACCCGCATCAGAACTGGGTTCTCGGAGTGGAGCTAGCCGGACTCGAACCGGCGACCTCCTGGGTGCGATCCAGGCGCTCTCCCAACTGAGCTATAGCCCCGAGGTCGACCCATGGTAGCGGCGGGCCTGCGCTCAGCGCTCGATCGGAGCGACTAACGCGGCGCGCGCTGGCAGCGTGGGCACCAGCGGGTCGGACGTCCCGCGACGGTGGTTCTCCGCAGCCCGGTGTTGCAGCGCGGGCAGCGGGCATCGCGCTGGTCGCGAACGCCGGTGAGCCAGCCGCGCCGAGGGGGCACACGTCCGGTCGGGATCGACCGGCGGAGTGTGCTGCGAAGGGCATCGAACAGGGCGTCGCGACGCTTGCGGTCGAGCGAACCGACCTGTCTCTCAGGATGGACGCGGGCGGTCCAGAGGATCTCGTCCACGAGCAGGTTGCCGAGGCCGGCGATGAGCCGCTGGTCCATCAGGGCCGCCTTGATGCCCCCGCGGCGGTGCTCGAGCAACTCCTGGAACGCCTTTCGGTTGAGGCCGGCGGCGTCAGGCCCGAGTCGCCCGGTAACCGCAGCGGCCTCCTCCTCGTCCCGGGCAACCCAGATGCCGCCGAACCTGCGCATGTTCCGGTAACGGAGCTCGCCACCGCGACAGCGGAACACGATCCGATCGTGTCGGTGGGGCTCGGCATCGCTGCGCTCCCATGCGAGCAGCCCCGTCATACCGAAGTGCATGAGCAGAACCACATCGCCAATGGGCGCGAACAGCCACTTCCCGCGTCGCTCGGGCTCTCGGAAGGGCCGCCCTCTGAGCGCGCGCCCGAGGCCTTGCGGTGACCGGTTCCGCAGCATCTCGCGGTCGTGCACCACGGTGGCCCGGACCTCCCGGCCGGCAGCGTGCTCCGCGAGCACGCGCCGGAAACCGTCTACGTCGGGGAGTTCGGGCACGCTCGCTCAGCGCACGCCCGCCGGGGCGCCTCCTGGCTACGGAGCTCCTCCGAGAGCTCCGCGATCAGCGCTGCCGGCAGCGAGTTCAGCATCATGATCGTCGGCACCCTACTCCCGCCGGGGGGGCGGGCACTCGGATCGGGCACGCGCGCATGTAGCCTGGCTCGAGGTCGCCACCGATGAGTTTCCGCGCACGCCTGTGGCTGTTCTTCGCCCTGATCGTGATCGTGCCGATGATCGCGCTGGCGATGGTGCTGTTCTCACTGACCGCGAGCAGCGAGACCGGCAAGGCCGATGCGGGCGTCGCCCAGGGCGTTCGCACCGCGTTCGCCGTCCATGACGCCGAGTCGCGCCAGGTGCGTGACGACGCCAGTCGGGTCGCGGCCGACCCGGCGCTGCGCCGCGCCCTCGTCGAGAACCGCGTCGCCGATGCGAGCGCGCGGATCGTGGAGCTGGTCGGCGGTGACGTCGAGGCGATCGAGATCCGCTCGCCGTCGGGCCGGCTGCTGGGCCGGGCGGGGCCGCCCGGCGCAGTGGCTGCTCAGGGCGCCACGATCGAGCGCGAGAACGGGGAGCCGGTCGCCGTCCTGCGCGTGTTCGGCACGAGCGCGTCTCAGCTGAACGACCGCGTCAGCGCGGTCTCCGGACTCGAGGGAACCATCTACCGCGACGGACGCACGCTCGACGCGACGGTCAGCGACCCGCCACCACGTACGGCTCACGGTGAGCTCAGCGAGCCGAGTACTGTCGAGTCGGGGAACGGCGACGAGTACCGGGGACGCATCGAGCGGATCGAGGAGCCGGGCGGGTCCCCGATCGAGATGGCGGTGCTGCAGCCCGCGGATGCACTCGCGGACCGCATCACGCGCAACCGGATCATCATCGGGGCCCTGCTGGTGGCGTTCCTCATCCTGGCCCTTTGTGGCGCGTGGGTGATCGGCCGCGCGCTCGCCGGGCAGATCGATGAGTTCCTCGCCGCCGCCAAGCGGCTCGCTCGCGGTGACTTCAGGCGACCGGTGCCGATCCACGGCGACGATGAGTTCGCCCAGCTCGGGCGCGAGTTCAACAGCATGTCCGAGCAGCTCGCCGGCAAGATGGAGGAGGTCGAGCGAAAGCGCGGCGAGCTCGAGGAGACGATCCGGCGGGTCGGCGAGGCGCTGGCGACAGGGCTCGATCGCCAGGGCGTGATGGAGCTCGCGGTGAAGCAGGCGGTCGACGCCTGCGAGGCCGAGTCGGGCCGCGCGCTCACGCTCGACACGGCCATCTTCAACGGCTTTGAGGCGGGCACCCGGCGCGCCGACCTCGAGGACGCGCTCGAGGCGGCCGAGCGAGCGGCGTTCGCGATCAGCCCGGAGGTCGGTGCCGAGCTTCTCGACGCGCTCGACGGCGAGTCGACCCAGCCGCTGCCCGAGCGCCGCCGCGCGGTCGCGAGCGAGGCGCGCGGCACCTACGCCCTGACGGTCGTGCTGCGGCACGTGGTCGGTCCTCCGGAGTACCTGGGCGCGCTCTCGATCGCCCGCCGCGGTCGTGCCTTCGACCGCACGGAGGCGGAGCTGCTGGAGTACCTCGCGGGCCAGGCGGTGGTTTCGATCGAGAACGCGAACCTGCACGAGACGGTCGAGCGCCAGGCCGTGACCGATGAACTGACCGGGCTCGCAAACGTGCGTGCTTTCTGGGCCATCCTCGGCCGCGAGCTTGAGCGCAGCCGGCGCTTCGGCAGCTCGCTCGGTCTCGTGATGATCGACATCGACGACTTCAAGCAGGTGAACGACCGCTACGGCCACCAGCAGGGCGACGAGGTGCTGGCGCACGTGGCCGACGTCCTGCGCAGGCTCTCGCGCGACATCGATGCGCCGGCGCGCTACGGCGGTGAGGAGCTGGCCGTGATCCTTCCCGAGACCGCGCTCGACGGCGCGGCGCTGCTGGCGGAGCGAATGCGCGATGCGGTCGAGAGCACGTTCGTTCCCGGTGCGCGCGGCAGCGGCGGAGTCCAGGTCACGGCGAGCTTCGGAGTGGCCGCCGCGCCCGACCACGGGGTCGAGGGCGAGGCGTTGGTGGCCGCGGCCGACGAGGCGCTGTACCGCGCCAAGCGGGCCGGCAAGAACCGCGTCGAGGTGGCTCTGCACACCGGAGAACAGGCCGAAATGGGCGAGCCGGAGCCGTCCTCGCCGCCTCGGTAAGGTTCCGCCCGATGGGCCTACTCGATGATGCGATCAAGGAGCATCTCGAGCTGAAGCGCAAGCACGGTGCGCCCGAGGAGGAGGTCCAGCGCCAGGAGGAAGAGGCGCTCGGCCCCGTCCGGCGCGAGTCTGCACAGCAGCCCGAGAGCGTGGAAACAGAAGCAGAAGCCGCGGCTACGGACGGTGACGGCACGGTGGCCGAGGAAGGCGTCGTCGCCGATACCCCGGCCCCGGGTGGCGGCGAGCAGCTCTTCGACGGCGAGGCGCAGCCGGCGGAGGAGCCGGCGCCCGTGGAGGAGGTCGAACCGGCCGAAGAGCCGGCTGCGGAGGCGCCGCCTGCCTTCGAGGAGCCGCCTGTCGCGGAAGAGGCCCCTGCGCCCGAGGTGGCCGCGGCGGATGAGCCGGTGCCCGATCCCGAGGCGCCCGAGCCGCGCAGCACGGATCCCGGCGCGACGGTCGAGTACGACCCGTTCGCCGACGAGGAGCTCGAGGAGGACGAGGAGCCGGCCGCCTCCGACGACGATGGCGAGGGCGACGTCCTCGAGGACACGCCCGACTTCCTGCAGGAGACGCCAGAGCACGACCGGCTCTGGTTCGAGCAGAAGCCGCCGCGCGACTTCGACTTCGAGTAGGGGGAGTTGCGGCGGGGGTCACCCGCCCCGGCGACCCCCGCCTGATGCAACTCAGCGGCGTCCCGTGCCGCTAATACGACGGAACCCTCCATGCCGTCGTAACGGGTTTCTCGGCTGCGGAGCGGCGTTCTGTGAAAGATCGCGCCCAGGGCTCGACACAATTCGGGGCCTACAATTGCCCCTTCGGGGCCATAGCTCAGTTGGAAGAGCGCGACCCTTGCACGGTCGAGGTCGCCGGTTCGAGCCCGGCTGGCTCCATCTCCCCCTAAGGCTCGGTCAGATACCGGTCGCTCACCGGCTGCCGCCGGTCCGACTCGCCCAGGAAGCACTCCGAGATCTCGGCGCGGTAGAGGCGCAGCTCCGCGCCACCCGTGACGTCGCCGAGGCTCCAGGCGGACGCTCCGTCGGCGAGCGACGCTTCGGAGAAGACCTCGATGCCCTGGTCGAGCTCGACCTCCGCCAGCTCCTTTGCCGAGCCCGACATGTAGACCGCCACGCCGGTCCCGATCGGGACTGTCGAGTCGAAGATCACCGCGCTGATTTCGGGTCGCTCGGCGAGATTGAGCGAGTGCCTCGTGCCCGGACGCGAGACCCACAGGAACGCGCCGTAGCCTTCCTTCGCGTACCAGACCGGCGAGACCCACGGCCTTCCACTCGCATCTGCCGTTCCGAGGGTCATGTAGCGGTTGGCGTCCACGATCCGGCGGGCGGCCAGGTCGATGTCTTCCGTCATGACCATGGACTTGCCCACAATCGGCCGACGGTACGCTGATGCCGATGGCCAAGACCGAGGTCGCTCCGCGCACTCTGTCCAAGAAGGGATATGAGCGCGAGCTGGTGCGGCTCCAGGAAGAGCTCGTCCGGCTGCAGGAGTGGATCGTCAACGCGGGCCTGAAGGTGGTTGTGCTGTTTGAGGGCCGCGACACCGCCGGCAAGGGCGGGGCGATCAAGCGGATCACGGAGCGGACGAACCCGCGCGTGATTCGGACCGTCGCGCTTGGCAAGCCAACCGAGCGAGAGCGCACGCAGTGGTACTTCCAGCGCTACGTCGCGCATCTACCCGCCGCCGGTGAGATGGTCCTGTTCGACCGCAGCTGGTACAACCGCGCCGGCGTCGAGCGGGTAATGGGCTTCTGCACCGAGGAGGAGTACCAGGAGTTCATGCGCAGCTGCCCGCGCTTCGAGCGCATGATCCAGCACTCGGGGATTCACCTGATCAAGTACTGGCTGTCGGTATCCGACGAGGAGCAGGAGCGTCGCTTCAAGGCGCGGCTGAAGAACCCGTCCAAGCAGTGGAAGCTGAGCCCGATGGACCTGGAGGCGCGGGCACGCTGGGTCGACTACGCCGAGGCGAAGGACGAGATGTTCGCCTACACCGACACGAAGGACTCACCGTGGTTCGTGGTCCACGCGGACGACAAGCGCACCGCCCGCCTGAACCTGATCAGCCACCTGCTCGAGCAGATCCCCTACGAGGACGTGCGTCCTGAGAAGATCGAGCTGCCGCCGCGGCAGGAGCGCGCCTACGTGCGGCCGCCGGAGGAGAGCCAGACCTTCGTGCCCATGCGCTACGTAGTCGAGTAGCGCGCGGCGGCCGGACGGGCTCGCTCGCGGTCTGCGGCAGCCAGGCGCCGCAGGCGGAGCAGCTGCCGCCGCCCGGCACCCGCTCCGCGCTCCACAGGCGCGTCTCGCACTCGTGGCAGATCCAGGTGAGCATTACCGTGTTCTGCGGGCGCGGGGCGGAAGCGGATCAGCGCTCGGCCGCAAACGCCGCGTTCAGCAGCTTCGGCGCGTGCACCGACGGGTCGCGCGAGTTCAGCAGCACGACCGCGATGGTGCGTCCACCGCGTCGCACGACGCCGACGAAGCAGCGGCCGGCCGCGTCGGTGTAACCGGTCTTCAGCCCGATCGCGCCGGGATAGTCGAGCCGCATCAGCGGGTTGTGGCCCGACAGGTAGAGCTTGCCGCCCTTGATCGGGAAGCGCAGCTCGGCGTACTCGGTGCGCGCGACCCGACGAATCCGCGCGCGGCGCATCGCGAGTCGGGTCAGGACGGCCAGGTCGCGCGCGCATGAGCGGTTGCCGTCCTCGAGCCCGTGCGAGGAGGCGAAGTGCGTGCAGGCGAGGCCGAGCTCGGCGGCACGCTGGTTCATCATGCGCACGAAGCGAGCCTGGCTCCCCGCCATGTGCACGGCCAGCGCGATTGCCGCGTCGTTGCCGGACACGATCAAGAGGCCGTGCAGCAGCGTCTCGAGCCGCACGTGCCGCCCCTTCGGAAGCAGCCCGACCCCGGAGCCGGAGTAGTCGAGCGCAGCCTGCGTGATCGACACCCGTTCGTTTGGCCGCGTGCGCTCGGCCACGAGCAGCGCGGTCATGATCTTGGTCAGGCTTGCGATCGGCAGCGTTCGGCGCGGATGGAGGCGCCAGAGCACGTCGCCGCTCCCAAGGTCGAGGACGAGCCCGGCGCGCGGCGGGTGCTCGAGGAACACGTGGAAGGCGTCGACCCCGGCGAGCGATACGTCGAGGCCGACCTGCTCGTCGACCGCGTCGGGTGCGGGTGGCTCCGGCGTCGCGCGTGCGGCCGCCTGGGCGGGCGCCGATGGGCTCGGCGCGTGGCCCCGTACCTCGTCTTCGTGCACGAACGTCAGCCAGGCGCCGCCCGCCACCGCGAGCGGCGCGAGCACAGTCAGCATCGTGGCCAGGCCCCTACTCATCGGGGGGCCGGGACGAGAGCGCGCCCAGGATTCCGAAGCCGAGGAGCGCCAGGATGATCACGGACAGCACAACCAGCACGTCGATTCCCTCACGTACGGCCACCGAGATGGTCAGGAATGCCAGCAGGCAGATGATGGCCAGGCTGGCGGCCAGCACGAAGTTGCGCGCCATCAGTACACGGGGAGACGCGGTTGGGAGTCGTAGTCCTCGTGGACGTTGTTGGCAAACAGCTTGATCGCCAGCAGGCCGAACAGGAAGCCGCCGAGGTGCGCGAAGTAAGCGACGCCGCCCCCGGGCTCGCCCCCCACGGGCTGGGCGATGTCGTTGATCCCGTAGAGGAGCTGCAACACGAACCAGAAGCCGAGCACAAGCAGCGCCGGCAGCTCGAGCACCGTGAAGAAGATGATGATGATGAAGACCGTGATCACCCGCGCTCGCGGGTAAAGAAGCGCGTAGGCGCCCAGCACCCCGGCTATCGCCCCGCTGGCGCCGACCGTTGGGATCGTTGCATCGGTGTCCGTGAGAACTTGCCCGCCGAGCGCGGCCACGCCGCCGAGGAGGTAGAACGCGATGAAGCGCCCGCGCCCCATCGAGTCCTCGATGTTGTTGCCGAAGATCCAGAGGAACAGCATGTTCCCTGCCAGGTGCAGGAAGCTGCCGTGCATGAACATCGAGGTGAAGATCGTGACCCACCAGGGCGCCTGGTCGGGCGCCGTGCCCGTCACGCCCGGCTGACCCTCGCACACGATCTGGGTCCCGGTCGCGTCGAGCCCGCAATAGTCGCCCGGGTTGGTGATCTCGTAGGGGATCGCGCCGAACTCGATCACGCGCTCCTGGCCCTTCACACTGATGTTCCAAAAGCTCGCCTCGAACACGAACCAGACCACCGTGCAGATCGCGATGATCACGACCGTTACCACAGGGAAGCGGCGGGTCGGGATGTTGTCCTTGAGCGGGAACACGGGACGGTCCGCGGCGGGGTCTAGCGGACGTCGAGCGCTTCGATCGCGTTCGAGAAGGAGAACCCCGGCTCGACTCCCCCCTGGATCGCATACACCCGGTTGCCGAGCGACGCGCCGCCTAGGCCGTGGCGCGCGGTGCGCATCGAGGGCAAACTGCGCCAGCGGCTCGTGCGCGGGTTGAACAGCTCGACGGCGGCGATCGTGGTGCCGCCCGGCGTGAGGTTCTCACCACCGAAGACGACGATGCGGCCGTCGCGGAGCTTGGCCGAGGCGATTCCGCCGCGCGGGGTGCGCAGGTCGGGAACGTCCTCCCAGGCGCGGCGGCGCGGGTTGTAGCGCTCGACCGCCGTGAAGTTCTGAGGGCCGCGCCCGGCGATCACGTAGAAGCGTCCACCCGAGGCGATGCCCGTGGTGTGGTTACGTGCCGGGCCGAACGGGAAGCGCGGCCCTCGCGTCCAGCGACGCCGCTTGAAGTCGTAGATGTCGAGCGAGCGCAGCGAGCCGCCGTCGTTGGCTCCGCCGGCCGCGTACAGGCGGTTGCCGAGCGCGGCGAGCGCGTGCGCCGCACGCGGCGTCGGCGAGGGCGTCAGCCGGCGCCAGCGGTTTCGCTCCGGGTCGTAGCGCAGGAGCGCGCCGGTCGGCGCGCTCAGATTGCTCGCGCCGGTGTAGCCGCCGTGCACGTAGAGGTCGCCCCGATAGCTGGTCGCGGTCGGGTGATTGAGCGCGACTGGCATGGCGGGCACCCTCGCCCAGCGGTTGCGGCGGATGTCGTAACGCTCGACCGCGGCGCTGGTGGTACCGCTCTCGCGCTCGAAGCCGCCCACCACGTAGATCGAGCGTCCGATGCGCGCCGCCGCGACTTCGGTGCGTTCTAGCGGCGCGGGCGCGAGCGCGGTCCAGCGGTCAGTGGCGGCCGGACCGGCGTCGCGACTGGCCGCGAGCACCACCGCGCCGCCGCCAGCGGCCAGGGCCACCGCCGCGCCTGTCGCGAGGCGCGCAGCCTCCTTCACGACGAGGCGGCCTGCGCCAGCGTCTGTTCCGCGTGGTAGCTCGAGCGCACGAGCGGTCCGGCGGCGACCGACTCGAAGCCCATCCCGTACGCCTCGTGCTCGAGCTCGGCGAACTCATCCGGATGCCAGTAGCGAACGACCGGGAGGTGGTCGCGGGTCGGACGCAGGTACTGGCCGACGGTGAGGACCTGAACGCCGTGCTCGCGCAGCATCCCGAACGCGTCGAGCAGCTCCTCCTTCGACTCGCCGAGCCCTGTCATCAGGCCGGACTTGGTCACTACCTCGTCGCCGCCCATCTCCTTGGCGTTACGCAGCACGCGGCAGGAGCGCAAGAAGCGCGAGCCCCGGCGCGCCAGCGCGTACAGGCGCGGCACGGTCTCGACGTTGTGGTTGAAGACGTCGGGCCGTTCGGCGATCACGCGCGCGAGCGGCATCTCCTCGCCGCGGAAGTCGGGGGTGAGCACCTCGACCTTGCAGCCGGGGGCCATCCGTCGAATCGAGCGGATCACCCCTACGAAGGCGCTTGCGCCGAGGTCAGGCAGATCGTCGCGGTCGACGCTGGTGATCACCGCGTGGCGCAGCCCCATTCGCCGCACCGACTGGGCGACCCGCAGCGGCTCGAGCGGGTCGTTGTGGGTCGGCTTGCCGGTCTTGACGTTGCAGAAACCGCAGCGACGCGTGCAGGTGTCGCCGAGGATCATGAAGGTCGCGGTCCCGCGCTCCCAGCACTCACCGATATTGGGGCAGGCGGCCTCCTGGCAGACCGTGTGCAGGCCCTGGTCCTCGATCAGGCCGCGCAGCTCACGGTAGCGCGGGCCGCCCGGCGCGGGGCGCTTGAACCAGGCCGGCTTGCGCTCGCGGAACGGGCGCACCTCGCCCATGTCGAGCACGCGGGCGCCGCCCGGGTTCGAGCGCGAGCGCGTCGTCATGCCGGCACCCGCGCCCGGTCGAGCAGGCGCCGTTCCGACACGAGCCGCTGGCGGCGCCCGAAGGCCTCAGCGAAGCGCCACGCCAACCGCTTGCGAAAGCACGGCAACGACCGCGTCCGTCCGGTCTCACTGGCGACCGAGGTCATCCGCACATGATCGATTCCGCACGGGACGATCCACTCGAAGGGCGCGAGGTCGTTGTCGATGTTGACGGCAAGCCCGTGCGTCGAGATACCGCCCGACACACGCACGCCGATTGAGGCGATCTTCGCGTCGCCCACCCAGATACCGGTGTGCGGGTGCTCGCGCGGCTCCGATTCGATGCCCTCGTCACGCAGGGCGGTGACGATCGCCGCCTCCATCGTGTGCACGAAATCCGCCACGCGCTCAACCTCCATCACCGGATAGGCCACCAGCTGGCCCGGCGCGTGGTAGGTCACGCGGCCGCCTCGATCGGTCTCGCACACCTCGATCCCGCGCTCCTCGTACCAGTCGTCGCCCATCGGTAGGTCGGCGGGCTCCGTGCGCCGGCCCTTCGTGTAGACGGGCGGGTGCTCGAGCACCAGCAGCAGGTCGGGCAACTCACCCGCGCGCCGGCGCTCGCGCAGCTCGTCCTGGAGGGCGAGACCCTCCGTGTAGGGCACCAATCCCAGCTGCGCGACCCAGAGCTCCGGCACTGTCTGAAGGCTACCCTGCGGTCGGTGAACCGAGAGGAGCGCTTCTGGCCGGCCCGGATCCGCTGGCGGTTGCGCGGAGCGACGATGTGGCCGGCCTTCATCGCGGTGACGCTGATAGACGGGCTGCTCCTCCACCTCCTGCCGCCGATCGGCACGGGCGTGGATCTGATACCAGCGATCCTTCTCGCCACCTTCGGCAACCTGATCCTGATCGGAGTGCTGGCACCGTGGCTGGCGCGGCGCGCCTGGTCGCGACGGCCGGCGGCGGAGCCGGGCGCGCCGCCGAAAGCACAGCTCGAAGTGCTGACCGATCGCATCGGAACGGGCCTCCTGCTTGCCAGCATCATCGGCGTCATCGCCGCCGGGCTGGCGGCGCGCCCGACGGTCGTCTCCGAGACCGAGGACACTCAGCGCAACGCCGAGGCTTTCCGGAGCCTCGTGCTGCACACGGGCGAGGCGGAGCTGATCCGCAACCTCGAGACGGCCAATACCGTGCGGCTCCGCGAGGACTACTTCCGCACCTGCATCGCCCGCGACGACCGGCGGCACTACTTCTGCGCATTCATCGACACGAGCACCGACCCCGCCGAGGTCACGCGCGACAGCAGCGCGGAGCCGAACTCGATTTATCGGCCGGCGCCCTAGCGGCCACGTCGCATGGCCGGCTCGAACGCCCCACTACCGGCTGCGCGGTGAACCGAACATTTGTCAACCATGGGTTGACAAATTGCCTGTTCGGACGCCGCAATCCAGGTCGAGGTCGTCTGCGCGTCACCGTGACTGCCTGCCGTGATTGCCGCCCAGCGGCACGAAGCTGCGGCCGCCGTCAATGACCTCGAGCACCTCCACGTGATTGCGCCCGCGACGGAGAGCGTGCTCGGGGAAGACGAACGAGAAGAACTCCGTGCGCCGGCGGCCCAGGTGGAAGCTGCGGCCGACCGCGCGGATACGGCCGTTGACGGCGAGCGCGAGCTCGCGGGTCCGGTCGGCTGAGCCGTTGAGCAGCCGGCCGGCCACGCGCGTGGGCCGGATCGGCGAGTCCGGCGCCACCTCGTCAAACAGCTCGGCGTTTGCGATCCGTGCGCGCACGCCCCCTCCTTGCTCGTCGTCGGGAGGCGTCGCGTGCAGCGCAGTCGACACCGAGCCGGCGAGGTCGAGCCTGGCGAGCCGCCGGCCGAGCACCCGCTGGTTGGGACCGATGCGGTAGACGCTCGCCCACGGGTCGCCGAAGGTGCGCTCGCTGTACGCGCTCGTGCCGAACAGGCGCGCCCAGCGCGCTCGGTTCGCCGCTCGCCGCTCCGCGAGCTCTTGCGCGCCGATCCGGATCTCGCGCTTGAAATCGCGCGTTGTGATCACGACCTCGTCGCGCTCCTTCGAGGCCGGTGAGAACACGGAGTCGCCGTCGTGGGGCCACCAGATGCTCCTGCCGAGCATGTCGCCGATCGTCGGCACGACGTCGATGTTGCGCACCATGCTGCCGTCAACGCGCCCGCGCATCTGGTTGGGGGCCTTGATGAACAGCGGCACGGGCGCGACCTCGTCCACGTTCGAGTCGCTGACGAAGCGGCGGCTCGGGACGCCGACGTCGTAGGCGTAACCGTGGTCCGCTACCACTACGACCAGCGCTCGTTTCAGCAGCCTGGTCCGCTCCAAGCGGTCGAGCAGCCGGCCCAGTTCGTGATCGGTGTAGCCCACCTGGAGCAGGTGGCGCATGTGGTTGTGCTGCGAGAGGTCAGGGTCGGCGAAGCTCGGCTTGGTGTTGATGCCCTCGATCGGATCCTCGCCATGGGGGCGGTTCGGCAGGCCCGAGGGAAGGTAGATCCAGGGCTCGTGCGGCAGGAGCGCATGGTGGAGGTAGAAGCCGGGGCGCTCGCGGCGCCGGATCGCGCCGATCCACTTGTGCAGGCGCGCCGGCCGGCCGCTGCCCTTGAGGCGGTCGAGGACGCTCGGCCGGCGCGGGCTCGATCCCTTGCAGATGCGCGGTGGGCATACGGCCGTAGCCGACTCGACCTTGTGGATCTCGTAGCCGAGCCGGTGCATCAGGTGGTAGACGCTCGGCTGGTGGCTGCGCACGTCGGGCTTGCTGAACTGCGCCGGCAGCCGCGCGTCGAGTATCGCCGGGATCGCCTTGAACGTCGAGTCGTAGACGGTGAAGGCGTTCGGGAACCAGGTGGAGATCGAGGCAAGCCGCGCGAAGTTCGGGAAACGGCGCGCGTCGATCGCCCCGTCGGGGCGGAGCAGGTCGTCGGTGGGGAACTCGTCGAGGATCAGGACAACCACCGGCGGGCGCCCCTTTGCGTCGGGCGCGTAGCCCGCGGTGGCCTTGTCATCGCCGCCGCGCCAGAGGCCCGCCAGTGCCAGCGCACCCGCGACAAGAGCGGCCACGCCGAGCACGAGGGCCGTCACCAGTGGGCCCCGGTGTCTCATCGGTGCCCACGTTAAGGGAGTTGTTACTGAGTTGTTATTACGCTCGCGCGAGCGCCCGCAACTCTCCGGACGGCGTGACCTCGAATACCTCGACCACGTTGTGCCCGTTTGCCAGTGCCGCCTCGGGCACGTTCACCGCGAAGTGCACGCTCGGACGCCCCTGCAGCTGGAAGGTCCGGCCCACCCCTTCTATCCGCCCGTTCACCGCGACCGCGACGGCGCGCCCCGGTCGAAGCCCATCCGGACCCTCGAGGCTGCCGGCCACCTGGGCTGGCACGATGCCGCCGGGGCGGCGCACCTTGTCGTAGCTCGCGGCCTGGGCGATGCGGGCGCGCACGCCCTTCGCCGCCGCGCGCGCGAGCCCGGCGACGCGCCTCCCGACGAGCTCGCGGTGCGGGCCGATGCCCGTGTAGAGGCTCGCCCAGTCACCGGAACCGAGCTGACGCAGCCGGCGCCGCACGACGGCGTGGCGGCGCGCCTGCCAGCGCTTACCGGAGATGCGGACGATGCCGCTGAACTCGCGCGTCGTCACAGCCACCCCGCGGCGGCGGCGCACCGCGCGCGAAAACGCGGAGTGCCCCTGGGTCCGGTAGCCGAGCCGCACTCCGAGGACGTCGGCGATCGTCGGCGTCACGTCGAGCGTCTGCGCGTAGGCCTCGGCGACCCTCCCGGCCCGCTGCCCCGGCGCCTTAACGAAGAACGGCACCGGTGTCAGCTCATGCACGTTCGACGCGCTGACGCTACGCCGCGTGCTGACGCCCACCTGCCACGCATAGCCGTGGTCGGCGGTCAGAACGATCAGGGTGTCGTCGTAGAGCCCCAGCCGCTTGAGCCGTCCGACCAGGCGCCCGAGCAGGCGGTCGACGAAGCCGAGCTGGAGCAGGTAGCGCTGCTCGTTGTGGCTGGTCAGGAAGGGGTCGTGGAACGCAAACTCGCTGTTCATCTCCGGGACGAGGTCGGTTGCGCCCGCCCGCGTCTTCGCGCCCGAAGGGAGATACATGTACGGACCGTGCGGCAGGAGCACATGCTTCATCCAGAAAGTGGGCCTGCGGCTTGGGCGGATCGAACGCACGAAGCGCCTGAAGCGTCCGGGCCGGCCGCGGCGAAGCCTCGGCATGATCGCCGGGCGGCTGATGTGCGCCCCACGGCAGAGGCGCGGCGGGCAGAGTGCTGTGGCCTCCTCGGCAGCCACGATTCGGTATCCGCGAGCGCCGAGCGAGGTGAAGACCGAGCGCGGGTGCCAGCTGCGCTCGGGCTCGGAGTCTGGGACTGGGCGCATGCCGTCGAGGATCAGCGGCACGGCCTTCGTGGTGGAGTCGTAGGTCGAGTAGGCATTTCGGAACCAGGTCGAGTCGCCCGCGAGCGCCGCGAAGTTGGGGTAGCGGCCGGCGTCGATCCGGCCGCTGCGATCCACGAGCGAGTCGCCCGGCAGCTCGTCGAGCACGAGCAGCAGCGCGTGCGGCCGACGGCGGACCTCGGGCCGGGCCGCCGGCGCCGCGGTCGTCGCGGCGGCGGGCACGGCGGCCGCCGCGGAGCGGCGTTCACCTGAGCTGTCGGTGCCGGCCGAACTCACCAGGAGAACGGCCACGGCAACGATGCTCGCGGGCACAAGCAGGCGGACGGAGAGCGGGCGCATGACGCTCGTGTAGCGCGCAGGCCCGACGTTTCACGGCTGGATAACGAGACGGCCCCAGGGCGGTAACAGAAACCTGGGGTCTTATCCAGATGTTTTCCATGCGATCACCTGGCGTTCACCGATGCGGGGGACGGCCCGCCGTACGGTCGGACCGCCGATGCTGGCCCATGATCCCCCCTCCCAAACGCCCCGCCAGGTCCGCAAGATCGAGGGGGTGGAGATCCGCAAAGACGAGCTCCAGGTCCTCATCGATGGGCGCCGCGCCGGCCTGACGGTACGCGAGTTCGAGATCTTCTACGTGTTGGCCGAGCGCTTCGACCGCGTGGTCACGCGCCCTGACATCTATGAGCTCGTCTGGGGCGGCAAGATGCCCCACCGCGACCGCTCCGTCGACGTGTTCGTGCGCAAGGTCCGGCACAAGCTCGACCGCTGCGCGCCCGACCGCGTATTCATCCACACCCACTTCGGCATCGGCTACCGGTTCGCGCCGGAGCACAAGCCGGTCGAGGCCTAGCCGAGCTCGCCCGCGTCGCCCTGCGCCCCGTTGAAGGCGCAGCGAAACAGCTCCGGCTGGCCCACCGGCTTGGAGCCCGCGAAGCCGCCCTTGTCGCCGTTGTCGTAGACCGTCACGTACTGCAGCGTCTCGGGAACCGGATTAGCGGGCTGCGGAACGGGGTCGGGATCGCCTGCTCGGGGGTCGCCCCGCGAGCCCTCGCTCACGCCCTGGGAGCCCGCCGCCCGCGAGCCTGCCGCCGTCGTCACGAGCGTGGCGCTCATCTCGCGGCGGTCCTTTAGGCCGTCGCTCGGGTCGAGGTCGATGGAGGCGGTGAGCTGGGCGTCACCGATCGTGGACGCGAGCTTGACGCGCTCTGCCGCCCCGATCAGCTGGGCGGCAGTCGGGAGGTAGCCGCCCAGCTCGGTGCAGTGGAGAGCGGGGTCGAGATCGCCGGAACGCCGAGCATCGTGCTGGCGATCTTCGCCGCGGCCAGGTATCTGAAGGCGGCCAACTATGAGAACGATGTGCGGGCGGCGATCTGGGCCTACAACCACGCCGACTGGTACGTCGACTCGGTGCTGCTCAGGGCGCGTCTGATCGCGGGCGTGCCGGCCGACCTGATCGGCTCGCTGACCGGGCTCACCGAAGGCCGCTTCCCCGTCTACGCACGCGCGCGTTACTCGGCCGAGCTGCGCGCGGGCCGCAAGCTGCGCATCTACTCCCGGCCCGGCGCTCCGATCGTGGCGGTAAACGACGGGGTTGTCAGGAAGGTGGGGGATCACCTGATCGTCCTCGAGGACGCGTACGGCAACCGCTACACGTACTCGAACCTCGACGCCACGGCGCGCTTCTATCCCGAGCCGAAGCACAGCGCCAACGCGCTCGGTGATCGCGCTGCGCGGGCGATCCCCGCCAACCCCGATCCGGCTCCGCGCCGTGCTGCCTCAGCGGGCGCGCAGGACACGCCGGATCCGCCCGCGCGCCAAGGCTCGCTGCCCGTGAAGGAGCGGCTGTTCGCCCACCCGAGCCTGCCGCTCGCGCGCGCCAACGGAGGTCTCGAGCAGCTGCTCGAGCTCCGCGCCGGCAACGGCTACGAGGTCTTCGACGCGTACTTCTCGCGGCCCTTCGGGCTCGACCCATCCAGGGTCAGGCTGCGCCGGCTCGAGCCGGGCGCCGGCGTGATCGGCGGAACAATCCTGGGCCGTGCGCGCCAACTCGACTTCGCGATCCGGCCCGCGGGGCGGAACGCCCCGGTGATCGACCCGAAGCCGATCGTCGACGGCTGGAAGCTGCTCGAGGAGACGGCCATCTTCCGCGCCACGGGCCGCAACGTCCTCCACGGTCGCGCTTCCGCCGGCCAGGTGCTCTTGCTGCCGAAGACCGCGCTCGAGCGTCGCGTGCTGGCAGACGAGCGCATCGACATCTACGAGTGCGGCCGCGACGACATCCGCTCGGGCCAAGTCGACCGGCGCGTCCTCGCGACGCTCGCTTTCCTCGCGGAGTCGGGCCTCGAGCCGACCGTCACGTCGCTCAAGTGCGGACACAGCTTCTACACGAGCTCCGGCAACGTCTCGCACCACTCCTCCGGCAACGCGGTCGACATCGCGATGATCAACGGCATCCCGATCCTCGGACACCAGGAGCCGGGCGGCGTGACCGAGCAGGCCGTGCGGGCGCTGCTCAGGCTGCAAGGAACGATGGCGCCGGCCCAGTTGATCTCACTGCTCGAGCTCGGCGGACCGACGCTCGCCATGGCCGATCACGCCGACCACATTCATGTCGGCTTCGCGCCCCGCACCGTCAGCGTCTTCGGGCCGTCGGTCTGGGACGACCTGCTCGACCGGCTCGGGGAGATCGAAAATCCGGCCATACCGGCGGATTCCAGAGAGCTCTCAGCACCGTTCCCGTAGGATGCCCGGGCACAGATCGATAGATCGCCGGGCGCCTCGTAAGGCGAACGGCGGCCGAGATGTAAAGGGCGTTTGGCCCGTGGATGCATTCGATATTGATGAGCTAATGGCGCGAACCGACTTCGTCGAGCGGTCGCCGCTGACACGTGAAGCCTTGGCGTTCGCTGCTGACCGGCACGCTGGCCAGACCCGCGAGGCCGACGACGTGCCCTTCGTGGTGCATCCCGTCGAGGTGGCGTGCCTGCTGCACGAGGCCGGCTACTCCGACGAGGTGGTCGCAGCCGGCGTGCTCCACGACGTGCTCGAGGACACCGATGTCGAGCGTCAGGAGCTAGCCAGCCGCTTCGGCGAGCGCGTGGCCGGCCTGGTTGCGGCGGTCAGCGACGATCCCTCGATCGAGGACGAGGCCGAGCGCAAGGCGGCCCTGCGGCAGCAGGTCGCCGCGTCCGGTGAGGAGGCCGGCGTGATCTTCGCCGCCGACAAGGTGTCGAAGGCGCGCGAGCTGCGCGAGCGTATGAACCGCGGCGAGGCCGGTGAGGCGGACCTACTGAAGATCGATCACTACCGCGCGAGCCTGGAGATGCTGGACGGGCTGGTGCGCGGTACCGACCTGATCGACCGGTTGCGCGGCGAGCTCGACGGACTTGGCTCAGGTGCTCGCGAGCAGCGGCGCCCCGAGCTCGCGGGCTAGCCCCTCCCCGCCCCAGCGCATCACGAGGTCGTGGTTCCAGTCGAAGACTGGCCGCGCCAGCGGCGCTACAGCGTTCATCCAGGGCTTCGTGGTCGCGACGTTCCATTCGTACAGGACGGCGGTCACGCCGCCGTCCTCGAACAGTCGCCAGCGCCCGTGGCCGTTGAGGTCTCCCTCGGCGCGGCCCGCCATCAGCGCGGGCTCCTCGACCTGCTCCACGGTGAAGTCGAACTCGATCGAGTAGGGGATGCGGCTGCGCCACTCGACCCGGTAGCAGCTGCCGACCTGGCAGCCGTTGCCGGCGGCGCGCTCGTCGACGCGCACGACGCCGCGCCACCAGCGCGGCCACTCGAGCGGTCGCTCCAGCAGCCCCCAGGCGCGCTCACGCGGCGCGCCCAGGAGCCAAGTGGTCAGAAAGCGGTACTGAGACAGGAAGGCCGCCGCTACTCGTTCTCCAGGTTGATCATCACGTGCTTGATCTCCTGGTAGTCCTCGATCGCGTACTTCGACAGGTCCTTGCCGTAGCCGGACTGCTTGTAGCCGCCGTGCGGCATCTCCGAGGCGATCGGGATGTGGTCGTTGACCCAGACGCACCCGAATCGCAGCGCATTCGCCACGCGGTGCGCCCGGGCGATGTCGCGCGTCCAGACCGACGAGGCGAGCCCGTAGCGCGTGCCGTTCGCCCACTCGATCGCCTTCGCCTCGTCGTCGAAGCGCTGCACGGTCAGGACGGGGCCGAAGATCTCGTTCTGGATCATGTGGTCGTCCTGCTGCAGGTTCGCCACGACCGTCGGCTCGAGGAAGAAGCCGGGCAGGTCCGGCTCCTTGCCGCCGGTCACGATCTCGGCGTGCGCGGGGGTCCCCTCGAGGAAGGCCTCGACCCGCTCGCGCTGGCGCTGTGAGTTGAGCGGCCCGAGCGTCGTCTCCGGGTCGAACGTGTCGCCCATCTTGTAGGTCTTGGCCTGCTCGGCGAGGCCGTTGACCACGTCGTCGAACACCTTCGCGCCCGCCAGCACCCGCGTGGCTGCGGTGCAGTCCTGGCCCGCGTTGTAGAGCCCGGTCGCGGCGATCGTCTCCATCGCCGTCTCCATCTCGACGTCGTCGAACACGACCACCGGCGCCTTGCCGCCCAGCTCGAGGTGGACCCGCTTGAGCGTGTCCGAGGCCGCCTTGGCGATCCACTTGCCCGTCTCCGGCGAACCCGTGAGCGAGACCATCTCGATATCGGGGTGCGTGACGAGCGACGAGCCGGCCGGCTTGCCGTGACCGGTGATCACGTTGAGCACGCCCTTGGGCAGCACCTGCGAGGCCAGCTCGGCCAGCTTGATCGTCGTGATCGGGGTCGTCTCCGCCGGCTTCAGCACGATCGTGCAGCCGGCCGCGAGCGCGGGACCGATCTTCCAGATCGCCATCATCAGCGGGTAGTTCCAGGGCGTGATCTGCCCGACCGGCCCGACCGGCTCGCGCCGGATTATCGAGGTGTGGGTCGAGAGGTACTCGCCCGCTGCCTGACCCTCCGGCGTGCGCGCCGCGCCTCCGAAGAAGCGCAGGTTGTCGCACATGAACGGGATTTCGTCGTCGTGGAAGGCGGCGCGCGGCTTGCCGGCGTCGGCGGCCTCGAGGTCCGAAAGCTCGTCCGCGTGCTCCTCGATCAGGTCGGCGAGCTTGAGCAGGGCCGTGCCGCGCTCTCCGGGGGGCGTGACCGACCACTCCCCGAATGCGCGCTTGGCGGCGGCGACGGCGCGGTTCACGTCCTCCTCCCTCGACAACGGCATCTCCGCGATCACCTCGCCGTTGGCGGGGTTCAGCACGTCTTCGGTGGCGCCGTCGGCCGAGTCGACGAACTCGCCGTCGATGAAGTTCTGCAGCTTGGTCCTTGCGATAGTGGCCATGTCTCTCCCTTAGGCGGTAACGGTGAGCACTTCTCCGACGGGCGTGTACTCCATGCCGACGCCCTCCGCGACGGCGGGGTGCGTGACCTTACCTGCGGCCACGTTCACGCCCGGCTTGAGTCCGGGCAGCTTGTCGAGCGCGCCGATTAGGCCCTCATCGGCGAGCGCGAGCACATACGGCAGGGTGGCGTTCGTGAGGGCGAACGTGGACGTCACCGGGACGGCGCCCGGCATGTTCGCAACGCAGTAGTGGGTGACCCCGTCGACCTCGTAGACGGGATCGGAGTGGGTCGTGGGGTGCGACGTCTCGAAGCAGCCGCCCTGGTCGATCGAAACGTCGACGAGCACTGCGCGCTTCTTCATCAGCGCGAGTTGGCTGCGGCGCACGACGTAGGGCGCCTTGGCGCCGTGGATCAGGACGGCGCCGATCACGAGGTCGGCGCGGGGCAGCATGTCCTCGATCGCGAGCGTCGAGGAGTAGACCGTCGAGGCGCGGCCGCCGAAGGCGACGTCCAGCTCCCGCAGGCGGTCGATGTTGCGGTCGTAGACGTAGACCTCGGCCTCCATGCCGATTGCGATGAAGGCCGCGTGCTGGCCGACGACGCCGCCGCCGATCACCATCACGGTCGCGGCGGCCACGCCCGGCACGCCGCCGAGCAGCACCCCGCGCCCGCCGAGCGGCCGCTCGAGGAAGAACGCGCCGGCCTGCGTGGCGATCTTCCCAGCCACCTCGCTCATCGGCGCGAGCAGCGGCAGCCGGCCGTGCTCGTCCACGACGGTCTCGTACGCGACGCAGGTCGCGCCCGAATCGCGGAGCCCGCGCGTGAGCTCGGGGTCGGGTGCCAGATGGAGGTAGGTGAAGAGCAGATGATCCGGCCGCAGCATCTCCACTTCGACCGGCTGTGGCTCCTTGACGCCGAGGATCATCTCGGCCTCGTCGAAGACCGACTTGGCATCGGGAAGCGTGCGAGCGCCCTGGGCCTCGTACTCGGTGTCGGGGATCGTGCTGCCGAGTCCAGCGCCGGACTGGATGAACACCTCGTGGCCGTGTTCGGTCAGCTCACGAACGCCGGCCGGAGTGATCGCCACGCGGTACTCGTCGGTCTTGATCTCGGTCGGGACTCCGACCTTCATTCGCTCTCTCCTCCTTAGTGCACTACCAGTTCACGCGCGCGTAGCGCGAGCCAGAACTCGATGCGGTCTCGGGCGCTCGACAGGTCCCTGCCGGTCAGCTCCTCCACTCGCCGAATCCGATAACGAAGCGTATGACGATGGCAGTACAGCTCGCGTGCCGCCTTCTCCCACTGCCCGTTCTGCTCGATGAAGGCCTCGAGCGAGCGCAGCAGCTCGTCGCCGTAGTCGCCGCTGCCATCCTCGAGCGGACCGAGCACGCTGTCGCAGTAGAGCCGCAGGGCGTCGTCGTCCTGCAGCGAGAGCAGGAGCTGGAAGGCACCGAGGTCGCGGTACGACGCCACGGGCGGCGCGGCGCCGTTGGCGAGCCCGGCTGCCTCGAGCGCGCAGCGCGCCTCGTGGAAGGTCCGCCGCAGGGAGCCCACCGGTGCGGGCCGTGAGGCGGCGGCGCGCAGCTCACCGTGCTCGGCGGCGAGCGCGTCGCGCGCGCGTGCGGCGAGGGCAACCGCGTCGGTTCCCTCGGACGCGTCGACCACCGCGCACAGCAGGCGCTCGCGCACAGCCACGAGCGCGCCCACGCCCGCGTCGGCGAGGAAGCGGTCGAGATCGCCCTCGGCCTGCGCCGGCGGCGCGCCGTCGACCCCGGCGAAGACGAGCACGGCGGCGTGGGCCCCGACGCCGAACGGGCGCATTCGCACGGCCAGCTCGTTGGCCGAGGGGCGTCCGGTGAGCGCCTCCGCGAGCACGTCGCCCGCGAGCCGCCGCTCGGTGTCGCGCATGGCGCGCTGCCGCATCAGCTCGAGCGCCACGACGGTCACGGCCTGCTGCAGGATGAGCCTCTCGAAGTCGCCGAGCCCGCCTGCGTCGCGCGCCGCCACGAGCCAGGCTTGTGGCGCGCCCTTGCCGCGGATCGAGATAGGCAGCACGAGCGTGCGGCCGGCCATCTCGGGATGGTCGGGGGCGAACTCGCCGGTGCGGCGGCGCACCTCCTCGCCGATCGCCTCCATCGCCGCGGTCGGGACCTGGCGGCGGAAGGTCTTGGCCGCAATCGGCTCGCCGCGCGCCGACAGCACGTAGACGGCGCCTCCGATCGCGGCGGCCAGCGCGCGCACCACCTCCTCGAGGCCGCTCTCCTCGAGCACCAGCCGCTCGAGTCGCTTGTGGATCGCGATGCCGCGCTGCAGCACCTCGTACTGCTCGTTCACGAGCCGCGTGAACGCCTTTTCGGTGATCGCGATGAACGGCAGCTCGTAGGGCACCTCGAAGACGGGAAAGCCGACGGCGCTCGCCTCCTCGACGAGGGCGGACGGCAGCTCGTCGTGGTTGAAGCCGGTGCCGAAGCCGAGCCCCGCCAGATGGCGCCCGGAGAGGAGCCGGACGAACTCGCGCTGGCGGATGTCGCTCTCGAGCTGGATGCCGGTCGTCAGGAGCAGCTCGCCGCCCGACAGCCAGGGCGTCGGGTCCGGCAACTCGGAGATGTGCACCCAGCGAACCGGGGCGTCGGCGCCATCACCGCCCACCGCAAGCTCGAGGCCCATCTCGGCGACGAGTCCGCGGACGGTGAGCATCACAGCACCTGCGCCGGCGCCCCGACCCTCTAGTGGTGGACGATCCGCTCCCAGGCCTCGGTGAGCACCTGGCGCAGGACCTTGTCGATCAGCTCGAACTCCTCGGTGTCCGCGATCAGCGGCGGCGACAACTGGATGACGGGGTCGCCGCGGTCGTCCGCGCGGCAGATCAGCCCGTGCCTGTAGAGCTCGCCTGACATGAAGCCGCGCAGCAGCTCCTCGCCCTCCTCGTCGCTGAAGCTCTCCTTCGTCTCCTTGTTCTTGACGAGCTCGAGCGCGTGGAAGTAGCCGGCGCCGCGTACGTCGCCGACGATCGGCAGATCTTCCTTCAACTTGTCGAGCATGCCGCGGAACTCAGGCTCCTTGTCGCGCACGTGGCCGCAGAGGTCCTCGCGGTCGAAGATGTCGAGGTTCGCGAGCGCCATCGCCGCGGACACCGGATGGCCGCCGAAGGTGATGCCGTGGGTGAAGTTCTTCTTGTCGTGCATGAACGGCTCGGAGACGCGGTCCGAGACGATCACCCCGCCCATCGGCGCGTACGCCGAGGTGAGGCCCTTGGCGGTCGTGATCATGTCCGGCACGACGCCGAAGCGCTCGACCCCGAAGTAGTAGCCGAGGCGACCCCAGGAGCAGATGACCTCGTCCGAGATCAGCAGCACGTCGTGCTTGTCGCAGATCTCGCGCACGCGCTGCCAATAGCCGTCTTGCGGGACGAAGCTGCCGCCCGAGTTCTGGACCGGCTCGAGGATCACTGCGGCCACGGTCTCGGGGCCCTGGAACTCGATCGCGTGCTCGATGGCGTCCGCTGCCCAGAGCGGGTGCCGATCCTCCGGCCAGCGGTACTCGTTCGTGTTCGGGACGTGGACTGCGCCGGGGACGAGCGGCTCGAAGGGCGTGCGCAGCGGCGTGATGCCGGTGATCGAGAGTGCGCCGAAAGTGGTGCCGTGGTAGGCCGTCTCGCGCGCGATGATCTTCGTCTTCAGCGGGTTGCCGGTGAGCTTGTGGTACTGGCGGGCGAGCTTCCAGGCTGACTCGACCGCCTCGGAGCCGCCCGACGTGAAGAAGACGCGGTTGAGGTCGCCGGGAGCGAGCGCGGCTACGCGGGACGCCAGCTCGATCGCCTTCGGATGGGCGTAGCTCCAGTTCGTGTAGAAGCCGAGCTCCTTGACCTGGGCCGCGGCCGCCTCGCCGATCTCGGTCCGGCCGTGCCCGGCGTTTACGCAGAAGAGCGCCGACAGCCCGTCGAGATACCGCTTGCCGTGCTCGTCGTAGACGTAGCTGCCCTCACCGCGGGTGATGATCGGGATCTCGTGCGCCTCGTCGTACGCGCCCATGCGCGTGAAGTGCATCCACAGGTGCCTGCGCGCCTTCTCCTGCAGGCTGCTGGCGGCGCCGGCGCCGGTCTCGTAAACGGTCTGGGGGGTTGTTGCCACGCTCTCTCCTCGACTAGACGGCCTGGACAACGCTATCGGCGCGTTCGGCGCACCACAAGGGAGAGGATGGCGAAACGGAGGCATATCCCATTGTGCATTCCGTCCAATTAAGACACGGTGTTTTCGGCATTTCGCCACTTGCGAGGGCTCCGTTTCGGACATAGGTTCCCGTCGAGGATGAGCCTGGAGGTCCATACGGACGCCGGCGAACCGAGCGTCCGCCTGGAGGGAGTGACGAAGCGCTTCGGCGACTTCACTGCCGTGCGCGCGATGGACCTCGACATCCCGCGCGGCGAGTTCTTCACGATGCTCGGGCCCTCCGGCTGCGGCAAGACGACCACCTTGCGGATGGTCGCCGGCTTCGAAGAGCCGACCGAGGGCCGGGTCCTGCTCGACGGCGATGACATGACGGGGCGCCCGGCCTTCAAGCGGCCCACGAACACGGTCTTCCAGAGCTACGCGCTCTTTCCGCACCGCTCGGTGGAGAAGAACGTGGCCTTCGGCCTCGAGCGCCAGAAGGTGGACGGGGCCGAGGTCAAGCGCCGCGTGACCGAGGAGCTCGAGCGCGTGGGCCTCGCGGCCGAGGCGCGGCGGCGGCCGGCGCAGCTCTCAGGTGGCCAGCAGCAGCGCGTCGCGCTTGCGCGCGCGCTCGTCAACCGCCCGGCCGTGCTGCTGCTCGACGAACCGCTCGGCGCGCTCGACCTGAAGCTCCGCAAGCAGCTCCAGGTGGAGCTCAAGCGCATCCAGCGCGAGGTCGGCATCACGTTCATCTACGTGACGCACGACCAGGAGGAGGCGCTCACGATGTCGGACCGCATCGCGGTGATGAATCGTGGCGTGGTCGAGCAGGTTGCCGACCCCGAGACGGTCTACGAGCGGCCCGCGACCACCTTCGTGGCCGGTTTCATCGGGGTCTCGAACCTGATGCCCGCCGAGGTGGTGTCGGCCAACGGTGCGGGCGCGGAGCTGAAGCTCGACGCCGGCCCGGTGGTGCGGACGGGTGACTCGGGGGGCGCGGCAACCCGGGAGCGGGTGCACGCGGTTGTGCGTCCCGAGAAGCTGATCCTGAGCACGGCGTCGAGCACTGTGCCCGCTGACGGGGCGAGCGTCGAGGGCCAGGTGCAGGACTCGCTATACCTCGGAACGGCGACGCAGATGACCGTTCAGCTGCAGGACGGCACCAGGATGACCGTGTTGGTGCCCAACGCAGACGCGGAGGCCCGGCACGGGCTGCCCGTACCGGGGGACCAGGCGCGGCTGTCGTGGTCCGCCGACAACATTCATGTAGTCAGAGACGCTGCTGCAGACGCGGCCGGCAGGGAGGGACCGGAGGCGTGAGCCCCACCAACGACGATCTGGAAAGACACTTCGAACGCCTGCTGCGCGATCCGCTCACTAGGCGGCGCCTGATGCAGCGCGGTGCTGCCGGAGCGCTCAGCGTGTCTGCGCTCGCGTATCTCGCGGCCTGCGGGACCGACGAGCCCTCGGGTGGCGGAAACGGTGGATCCGAGGAGCAGGCGGAGACGATCGCCAAGGGCGAGGTCGGCAGCCAGCTCTACGTGGCCAACTGGCCGCTCTACATCGACGAGGAGCGCAACTCGCTCAAGGCCTTCGAGAAGGAGTACGGGGCCAAGGTCAAGTACGTCGAGGAGATCAACGACAACACCGAGTTCTTCGGCAAGGTCCGCCAGCAGTACGACCAGGGCACCTCCGGCGGCCGCGACATCCACGTCGTCACCGACTGGATGGCCGCGCGCATGATGCGGCTCGGCTACGTCCAGAAGTTCGACAAGTCGGAGCTGCCGAACGCGACCAAGAACCTGATCCCGAGCCTGCAGTCGCCGCCCTTCGACCCGAAGCGCGAGCAGTCGATGCCCTGGCAGTCGGGGCTGGGCGGCATCGTCTATCGCAAGGACAAGGTCAAGTCGACGCCCAAGTCCGTCGACGCCCTGTTCGACCCCGATTACAAGGGCAAGGTCACGATGCTCACCGAGATGCGCGACACGGTCGGCGTCGTGGCAGCCTGGCAGGGGGCCGACCCGGAGACCGCGTCGGTCGACGAGTTCATGGAGGCGATCGACAAGATCCAGGAGGGCGTCGACTCGGGCCAGATCCGCGGCTTCACCGGCAACGAGTACACGAAGGACATCACCAAGGGCGACTCCTGGGTGATCATCGGTTGGTCTGGCGACGCCGTTCAGCTCAAGGCCGACAACCCGAACGTTGACTTCCTCGTTCCCGAGTCCGGCGGCCACCTTTGGACGGACAACATGCAGATCCCGGTCGGCGCGCCGGAGGCCTACACGGCGCAGAAGTTCATCGACTTCGTCTACCGGCCCGAGATCCAGGCCGACATCGCCGAGTACGTCAACTACATCTGTCCCGTCAGCGGTGTGAAGGAGATCCTGGCCGAGCGCGACCCGGCGCTCGCGGAGAACCAGCTGATCTTCCCGGACGACCAGTTCCTCGAGAACACCTTCATCTTCCGCGGGCTCAAGCCCGAGGAGGAGCAGGAGCTCGACGACGCGTTCCAGCAGGTGATCGGCGCCTAGGACCTAGGCCCGCGCGAAGCGACGCCCTTGCCGGCGCGACTGAAAAAGGCGGGCCTGCCGTACCTGCTGCTGCTGCCGGGGCTGGGCTTCCTGGCGGTCTTCTTCCTGGTTCCGCTGGTGATCATGTGGATCGAGTCGCTGAAGACCGGCACGATCGACACCGGCTTCACGCTCACCTGGGAGTTCTCGAACTACACCGACGCACTCTCTGACTACAACGAGCAGTTCCTGCGCTCGTTCGAGTACGCCGGGCTCGCCACCCTGTTCGCGCTGCTGATCGGCTACCCGCTCGCCTACGTGATCGCCTTTCGCGGCGGCAGGTGGCGCAACGCGCTGCTGCTGGCGGTGATCGTCCCGTTCTTCGTCACGTACCTGCTGAGGACGATCTCGTGGGAGACGATCCTGTCCGACGACGGGCTTGTGCTCGACGTCCTGCGCGGGATCGGGATCGTTTCCGAGAACGGGCGCCTGCTGGACACGACCGTCTCCGTGGTGGCGGGCATCACCTACAACTACCTGCCCTTCATGATCCTGCCGCTGTACGCGTCGCTCGAGCGCATCGACGGGCGGTTGCTGGAGGCCGGCTATGACCTCTACGGCCGCCGCCGTGATGTTTTCCTGCGCGTGACGTTGCCGCTCTCGATGCCGGGTGTCGTGGCTGGCACTCTCTTGACGTTCATCCCGGCGGCCGGCGACTTCATCAACGCAGAGCTGCTCGGCACGCCGCGCCAGTACATGATCGGGAACGTGATCCAGTCGCGCTACCTGGAGGTGGCCGACTACCCGACGGCCGCGGCACTCTCGTTCCTGCTGATGGCGTTCATGCTGATCATCGTCCTGATCTGGGCGCGCATAGCGGGGACCGAGGCGCTGCTCGGTACCGAAGGCGAACGCCGATGAGCGCATCCCTCCGCGTCCGGCCGAGCCGGCCGCCTCGGGCAAGGCGGGCCCGGCGCGCGCTCGACTGGCTGCTCAACGCCTACGCGGGGCTGGCGTTGCTGTACCTGCTCATCCCGATCCTCGTGATCCTTGTCTTCTCGTTCAACAACCCTCAGGGACGCTTCAACTTCATCTGGCAGGAGTTCTCGCTCGACGCCTGGAAGGACCCGTTCGGCGTTCCCGGCATCGGCGACGCGCTTCTCACCTCGCTCGAGATCGCCGTGCTCGCGACGCTCGTGGCGACGATCCTCGGGACCCTGACGGCGCTCGCCCTCGTCCGTTACGAGTTCAGCGGGCGCGCGCCGATCAACTTCTTCATCTTCATCCCGCTTGCCTCGCCCGAGGTCGTCCTCGGCGCGGCGCTGCTGTCGCTGTTCCTGAACGCGGGAACGCCTGCACTCGGGTTCGCGACGATCCTGATCGCGCACATCATGTTCTGCCTGTCGTTCGTGGTCATCACCGTGCGATCGCGACTGATCGGCTTCGACCGCTCGCTAGAGGAGGCGGCCCAGGACCTCGGCGCCACGCCCTGGGAGACCTTCCGGCTCGTGACGTTGCCGTTGATCATGCCCGGCGTGGTCTCGGCGGCGCTGCTCGCATTCGCGCTCTCGATCGACGACTTCGTGATCACCTTCTTCAACTCGGGGTCGACGATCACGTTCCCGGTCTTCATCTGGGGGGCCGTCCGTGTCGCCGTGCCGCCGCAGATCTATGTGATCGGATCGATGATCTTCCTGTTCACGCTGGCGATGATGCTGCTCACGGTCTGGCAGCAGCGCCGCGCCGAGCGGATGGCAGCAGTGCTCCCCGAGCCCGAGGGGGCCTAGATGGAGGCGGCGACGCCGACCGCCGAACGCAGCGAGCACGGCCTCAGGAAGGACGCGCAGAGCGCCGAGACCGCTGTCGTAGTGGTGCGCGCTTGACCGTCGACCGCGAGCGCCTCGCGCGACTGATCGCCGGCGAGCGCGAGCGCTTCGCCGAGACACATCCGCGCTCGCTCGAGCTGCACGAACGGGCCCGCGGCAGCCTGCTCGAGGGCGTCCCGATGCCCTGGATGACGATGTGGCGGGGCGGCTTTCCCGTCTATCTGGCTGCGGCGCGCGGCGCGCGCGTCATCGATGTGGATGGCCACGAGTACGCCGACTTCTGCCTCGGTGACACCGGAGCGATGGCAGGCCACTCGCCCGAGCCGACGATGGCGGCGCTGCGCGAGCGCGCCGGCATCACCGTGATGCTGCCGACCGACGACGCGGAGTGGGTCGGGTCTGAGCTCGGACGCCGCTTCGGCGTTCCCTACTGGCAGTTCTCGCTTACGGCCACCGACGCCAACCGCTGGGTGCTGCGCATGATGCGCCAGATCACCGGCCGCCCGCGCGTGCTCGTGTTCAACTGGTGCTACCACGGCAGCGTCGACGAGGCCTTCGTGACGCTCGACGTGGACGGGCGTGAGCGCTCGCGCGAAGGCAACGTCGGCCCGATGGTCGACCCGGCCGCGACGACGCGCGTGGCCGAGTTCAACGAGCTCGACAGCGTCGAGGCGGCGCTCGCGCACGGCGATGTGGCGTGCGTGCTGATGGAGCCGGCGCTCACGAACATCGGCATCGTGCTGCCCGAGCCAGGCTTCCTCGAGGGCGTGCGCGGGGCCTGCACCCGCGCAGGCGCGTTGCTCGTGATCGACGAGACGCACACGCTGAGCGCCGGCTCCGGGGGCTGCACGGCAGCCTGGGGGCTCGAGCCGGACGTGGTCACGCTCGGCAAGTCGATCGGCGGCGGCGTGCCGATCGGCGCCTACGGCGTCAGCGCCGAGGTGGCCGACCGGATCGCGGCGCAGGAGGACGCCGACTACGAGGACACCGGCGGTGTGGGCGGGACGCTCGCCGGCAACGCGCTGTCGCTCGCAGCGGCGCGCGCGACGCTCGGCGAGGTTCTCACCGAGGAGGCGTTTGCGGGCATGATCGCGCTGCGCCGGCAGTTCGTTGCAGACGTCGAAGAGACGATCAAGCGCCACGGCGCGCCCTGGTCGATCGTCAGCCTGGGGGCGCGCGCCGAGTACCGCTTCGCCTCGCCGCCGCCGCGCACCGGAGCCGATTCGGCGGCAGCCGCCGACACCGAGCTCGACGAGTATCTGCACCTGCACCTGCTGAACCGCGGGGTGATGATCACGCCCTTCCACAACATGGCGCTGATGTGCCCGGCGACGACCGAGGCGGACGTCGAACGGCACTCGGCGGCATTCGACGAGGCGGTGGCTGCACTCTTCAGGGGATAGTCTCGGCCGCCCATGGCGACCTATGACCTGATCGCAGACCTTCCGCTACGCATCGACGCGCTCGTGCTCGAGGGGCGCGAGATGCAGTTGGGCGAGTTCACTCGCAAGACGACCCTGATCCACCTCGACGGAGCCGGGGAGCGCGGCACCGGCGAGGACGTCGTCTACGACCCCGAGGACCACGACATCCTGCAGGCGGCGGGCGGCGACTCGATCGACCTCGCCGGCGACTGGACGCTCGACTCGTTCTCGAAGCGCCTCGAGGAGGTGTCAGTGTGGCCGCAGGAGCCGGCGCGCGGCGACGTCTCGCGCGACTACCGGCGCTGGGCCTTCGAGTCGTCGGCGCTCGACCTCGCGCTGCGCCAGGCGGGACGCTCGCTCGCCGACCTGGTCGGCCGGGAGCCGCGCCCGCTCAACTACGTGGTGTCGATGCGGCTCACCGCGCCCGACGGCGGCGTGGAGACGGCCCAGCGCGCCGTCGACCTGCTCGCTAAGTATCCCGGCACCGGGCTGAAGCTCGACCCCACCAACACCTGGACCGAGGATCTCGTCGACGAGCTCGCCACGCTGGGAGCTGTCAACTCACTCGACTTCAAGAGCTTCTACAAGGGCACGCCCGTCGACCTCGTGACCGACATCGACCTCTACCGGATGTGCATCGAGGCCTTTCCGGATGCCTGGTACGAGGATCCCGACGTAACCGACGAGACGCGCGCGCTGCTCGAGCCGGTCGCGGGGCAGATCACCTGGGATGCGCCGATCCACTCCGTCGCGGACGTGCTCGAGCGACCCTGGAAGCCGCGCATGGTGAACATCAAGCCGTCGCGCTTCGGCCCGCTGTCGCGGCTGTTCGAGATGTACGACTGGTGCGAGCGCGAGGGCGTCGGAGCCTACGGCGGCGGCCAGACCGAGCTCGACGTCGGCCGCGGCCACATCCAGTACCTGGCCTCGCTGTTCCACCCGGACACGCCCAACGACACGGCGCCGGGCGGCTTCAACCACCCCGCGCTGCCCGACGGCCTGCCGCGCAGTCCGCTCGAGCCGCGCATCGACGCTACGGGCTTTCGCTGGGGCTGAGCGGCAGCTCCAGCTCGAGCTCGTCGCGGATCGGGATGCCGTCGCGGCCGACCTCCGGGATCTCGGGTTTCAGCAGGCGCGACGCCGCGATCTCGCCGCGGTGGAGCGCCGCGAGCGTCATGCCGCAGCGCTGGTAGAAGCGCAGCGCGGGCGTGTTGTCATTGGTCGTGATCAGCCACAGTCGACGGCAGCCCAAGCGGCCCGCCTCGGCCGCGGCGGCCTCGATGAGGGCGCGGCCCGCACCTATGCGCGCAATGAACGCGTCGACGGTCACCGCCTCCATCTCGCCGTCGCGCACCTCGTAGGTGAGCGCGCCGGCGATCCGTTCGTCGGCATCCAGCGCGACTAGCATCGGGAGCCCCATCGGCTCGTGCACCCGCCCGCGGGTCACCATCCGCGGGCTTCCCCAGCGCTCGGCCCAGAGCGCGGCGACCTCGTGCCGTTCGTCGTCGTTCGCGGGCCGCACCTGCATGGTCACGGATTCTGCACGGTGGTCCGGTAGGTTCGCGCGGCGTGATCGACGTCCAGACCCTCCACCCGGAGCGGCAGACCGCCGTCGAGATGGCGCGCCGGGTGGCCGGGTTCCTCGGCGAGGCCCGGGGGTCGCTCGACCTCGCGCTCTACGACGTGCGCCTCCCGGGCGAGCCGGGCGACATCGTCTCCGGCGCCCTGTGCGACGCGGCCGAGCGTGGCGTCCGCGTGCGCGTCGCCTACAACGCCGACCACGACGAGCGGCTGTTCCCGCCGCCGCCGAGCACCAAGCCCGAGCTGATCGAGGCGCTCCCCTTCGACACGCGTGGCGTGCCCGGCATCCCCGATCTCATGCACCACAAGTACGTGGTGCGCGACGGCCACAGCGTCTGGACGGGCTCGACCAACTGGACGACCGACTCCTGGACGATCCAGGAGAACGTGGTGCTCGTGGCGCACGCTGCCGAGCTGGCGGCCGAGTTTGCGCAGAATTTCGAAGAGCTCTGGCAGTCGGGCGACGTCTCGGATTCGGGGCACCGCGAGCCGCGCCGGCTCGAGCTCGACGGCCACGCGCTGCGGGCCTGGTTCACGCCCGGTCACGGTGAGGAGCTCTCGCACCGAATCGCGAGCGCGATCGGGGCGGCGCGCCGGCGCGTTCGGATCGCCTCACCAGTGATCACGGCGGGCCCGGTGCTCGGCACGCTCGCCGAGGTCGCCGCCGAGGCGCGCGTCGACATCCGTGGGGTTGTCGACCGCACCCAGATGGACGGCGTCGTCTACCAATGGCGCACGAACGGCCGCTCGGCCTGGAAGATCCCGATCCTCGGCTCGGTGTTGGAGCACGCCGAGTTCACCGGCAAGCTGTCGGTCCCCTGGACCCCGGAGTCGATCCACGACTTCATGCACGCGAAGATCACCGTCTGCGACGACGTCGTCTTTGCCGGCTCGTTCAACCTCTCGCGCTCGGGCGAGCAGAACGCCGAGAACGTCGTCGAGCTGCACGACCCGGAGCTGGCGGAGCAGCTAGCCGGGTTCATCGACGAGGTCAGAGCTCGTTATCCGAGGATGCCCGCGCCTGACGGTGGACAGCCGCGCTCAGGAGATTCCGCACCTCGAGCGGGTCGTCCGTCAGGCTGAACAGGCGCTCGTCGCCGGGCGAGATCTTCCCCTCGGCGAGCAGCTTTTCGCACATCCAGTCGACCATGCTCTGCCAATAGTCGCTGCCGACGAGGATCACGGGGAACTCGCGGATCTTGTCGGTTTGAATCAGCGTGAGCGACTCGAACAGCTCGTCGAGCGTTCCGAAGCCGCCGGGGAAGACGACGAAGCCGCTCGCGTAGCGGACGAACATGATCTTCCGCACGAAGAAGTAATGGAAGACGAGCTCGATGTCGCAGTAGGGGTTGACCCCCTGCTCGAACGGCAACTCGATGTTGAGGCCGATCGACTGGACGCCGGCGTCGCGGGCCCCACGGTTGGCGGCCTCCATTGCTCCCGGTCCGCCACCGGTGATGATGGCCATGCCCGACTCGCCAACCACGCGGGCCGTCTCGCGCGCAAGCAGATACTCGGGATCGTCGGCCGGCGTGCGCGCCGAGCCGAAGAAGGAGGCCGCGGAGCCAACGTGTGCGAGCGTCGCGAAGCCCAGCCGCAGCTCGCTCGCGATGCGCTGGATGCGGTCCTCGTCGGTGAGCGTCGAGAGGACCGCTCGCTCCTCGGCGCCGAGGATCTCCTCGTCGAGCGTCTGGGGAATGCGAGGCTCGGGGTCATGGCGGTCCACCATGGCCCCGAGCCTAGTGTCCCCTCCCCCAGAGGACCTGCGGAGTCCAGCCGCCTGGCCTTCCTCGACGAAGTTCGGACGCTCTTTACCCAGTAAGGCGCTTTGCGAAGCCTGTTTCCGCTAGAGCGCGAGCGACAGCGGCTGCTCGAGCAGCTCTTTGACGCGCGCGAGGAACTTCGCGCCGTCCGCGCCGTACAGGATGCGGTGGTCGCAGATGAGGCTGAGCGTCATCTGGTCGCGCGCGACGATGCGCCCGCTGTCGTCGACCGCCGGGCGCTTCTCGAGCTTGCCGACCGTGAGGATCGAGGCCTGCGGCGGATTGATGATCGCCGTGAAGAACTCGATCCCGAACATGCCCAGGTTCGAGACCGTGAAGGTCCCGCCCGACAGCTCGGGCGGCGTGACCGTCTTGTCGCGCACCTTCTCGATCACGGCGCGCGCGTCCTTCGAGATCTGGCCGAGCGACTTCTGATCCGCGTTGAAGACGGTCGGCACCACGAGCGCGTCCTGCGCCGCCACCGCGACGCCGATGTTGACGTTCTCGTAGAGCTCGAACTTGCCGTCCCGGTAGGCGCCGTTCACGCGCGGGTGCTCCGTGAGCGCGGTGGCGGCAGCCTTCACGACCATGTCGTTGAAGGACGGCGCCGGGTCGGCGACCTCCTTCAGGCGGCTGCGCAGCTCGACCGCCTGGGTCATGTCGACGGTCAGGCTGATCGAGAAGTCCGGCGCGGTCGCCTTCGACTCCGCCATCCGCCGCGACACGGTCTGCTGCAGGCGGGTCAGCTCCTGGATCTCGGCCTGGCCCTTGGGGCCGGCCTCGCCGCGCTGCGGCTCGGGCTGGGCGGCGGGCGCCGGCGCCTCCTCGCGCTCG
>Ga0081538_10000610_pt1 | contig 39608 bp, 44 predicted proteins | sample TabmetS5T2R1_FD_71022 | JGI IMG/M metagenome (GOLD analysis project Ga0081538, IMG submission 71022) | Tabebuia heterophylla rhizosphere microbial communities from the University of Puerto Rico - S5T2R1 | ecosystem: Host-associated > Plants > Roots > Rhizosphere ... | reverse complement strand
GCCAGGCCCTTTCATGGCACGTACCCCTGCCCGTCCTGATGGGGCCGTTTTGAGAGCCGCCCGCATGACGCGGGCGGTTCTTCTTCTAGGCGCCGGCTGAGCCGTCGCCGGCTGCCATCGCGGCGCCGTGGAGGATGTCTGCCTCGCTGACCTCGATCTCGTCCAGGCCGAAGGCCCGGATCGACTCGACGAGGATCGTCACGCCCGCGACGATCGTGGGCGCCCGATCGGGGTGCAGGCCGGTGACGTTGCGCCGCTGTTCCAGCGGCAGCGCCGCGAGCATCGCCTGAATTCGCTCCGCAGACGCGAGGTTCACGCGGTAGCCGTGCACCTTCTCGGGGTCGTATGGATCGAGCTCCTGGTCGATCGCGGCCAGCGTCGTCGCCGTACCCGCCACCGCGATGCCCTCGACGGTCTCCTCGCGGTACTTGGCCGGCACGTGCTGCTCGATCACACGCCATACGTCCTCGGCGAGCGCCACAAGCTCGTCGTGCTCGGGCGGGTCCGACTTCAGGAAGCGCTCGCTGTGACGAACCGAGCCCATCTGCGTCGAGACGTGGAAGTCCGGCGCGCTGTTGGGTGGGCCGATCACGTACTCGGTGGACCCGCCACCGATGTCGATCACCACGGTTTCGGAGGGCCTCTCCGCGGCGGGCGTCCGGCCGCTCGTCGCGCCTAGGAAGGTGAGGCGGGCCTCCTCATCGCCCGAGATCGTGCGGGCGTCGATGCCGAAGCGCTCGTTCAGCTCGTCGCGAAAGGCCGGCCCGTTGGAGGCGTCGCGCATCGCGCTCGTGGCGACGGCGATCGTCTCGGTCACGCTCTCCCGGTCCATGATCTCGCGGTACCTCGTGAGCGTGTCGCGGACCCGGTCCATCGCCTCGTCCGCCAGCTGACCTGTCGCGTCCACGCCCTGTCCGAGGCGCGTGATCGTCGTCTGCTTGTCGAGCTCCCTGAGCGACCCGTCCTCGACTTCCGCCACCAGCAGGCGGGTGGTGTTCGTTCCGAGGTCTACGACCGCGACGCGCATCGGCCGGGACCGTAGCGCGCCGGGTTAGGAGAGGGTCTCGCCGCGTGCGATCCGGCCGGAGCAGACCGTGAACGCGTAGTCCGAGTCGTACTCGAGCTCAATGCCGCTTGCGCGGCCGCGCACCCGCGAGCTGATCGTCCCGACGACGCGTCCGTTGTCGTCCTCCTCGAGCTCGACCGGCTCACGCCGAACCTCGGAGAACGCCTCGAACTCCGCTTCCAGCAGCTCGCGCAGCTCCTGGACGCCGCGCACGATCGACGGATTCAGGGCGGACTCGGGGACGTGCCACTCGACATCGGGGGCCAGGTAGAGGCTGCCCTCGTCCATTGCACGCCGGTTGAAGGCCCCGAACGCGGCCCGGACGACATCCACGGGCGCCATCCGGTCCTGGCTCTCTGTCACCTCCACCTGCATAACCCCAGCGTGTCAGCCGAGGGCTCCTCCCACATCGGGGATGTCCCCTAATCTCGCCCCCTGACATTGGGCCCCGTTGACGCTCTGCACCCTGATGGATAAATTCGTACGTTCACGCCGCGGGGTGGAGCAGTCAGGTAGCTCGTCGGGCTCATAACCCGAAGGTCGCGGGTTCGAATCCCGCCCCCGCTACTCATGAAGCCCCTGCTAGTGCAGGGGTTTCGTGTTTCCGGGAGCTGCTCTCATCGCGGTCGCGGGGCCCAATTAGGGCCCAATTACTGCGCAGAAGCACCAGACTGGGGTAAGCCCTCGCCAGCGTCACCGAGCGTTCGCTGGCGGTTCAGTCGCAGCGGCCGTCGGGGCATCCATCCTTCGGCGGCCTCAGCTCAGGCCCAGCGCCGCAGCCTTCTCCGCGCCAGGTCTCCACGCCCTCGCGCACGGCGACGGCCGCAACCACGAGCGCCGGACCCGGATCGAGCGCTCGCCCGTAGCCGGAGCTCCTCAGCGCGTCTCGCCGGGTGGCGCCTCCTTCACTCTTGCGGTGCTCTTCGACGACGGGTTGGAGGCGTTCCAGCGGACGGAGCTCCGCCTCGTTGCCCGGGCAGTGTTCGTCTCTGGTTGTTCGTTTCTAGGTGTTCGTTTCTAGGGGTTCGCCTTAAGCGCGAACAGGCCATCGCCCCGCCCCCGGCCTGTTTTTCGCTCGCCGCCTGGGCTTTCGAGGAAGGGGGTCCGCCGCTCCGCGCCGGACCCCCTTCCTCGACCCGCCAGGTAAACCTGGCCGGGGTCAGCCCAGGCGGGTGAGACAGGGTGGGGGCTGGGCGGCGGCAATTGATGGTGGGCACGTGGGATAGCGTCAGGAGGCAATGCATAAGGTGGGAGCCGGGTGAGTGAACCGTCGACGCGGACGCGGCCGTGCTGGCTAGTCGGGCATGAGGAGAGGTGTAGGCGAGGTCAGCGGGGGCGATGGGGGCGGACGTCGTTGGAGACTCGAGCAGTGTGATTGGGCGGCTCCGGGAGTGTGCTTGGTGGCGGTCAAGTCGTGCTGAGTTGTCTGGGTCACTTTGATCTCCGATACCGCCACCTCGACGATCAGCGTCTGCCTCACAGAGCTCGCCGGGGCTTCGTCCCGGCCCCCGGACGGGGCGGCACCGCCGCGCCACCTTGCGAACTTCTGAAACGGCCCCCAGAGCCACGGTTCAGAGTGTCGCTGCAGACGAACCGCAGCAGTGCCGGTGACGCTCCCGCCGATACGGATGGCGCGCGAAGCGGGAGCGACAATGGGGTGATGGCGATCGTTTCTCAGAGCGCCCGCGAGCTCCGAGATCTGGAGCGGGCTCGCTTCGAGGAGGAATCTATGCGTTCGCTGGCAGCGCGCTACGACGGGAGAACCGTGCGGCGTATCGAAGTTCGCGACGGCCGAGCATTCGAGGTCATGATTTACGGAACCTACGATGCTCCGAACGATCCGACCGCTGGGCTCCTGCTCTGGATCTTCGTGCGTCCGAAGGCGGTATCGGCGATCCCGGTTGTGCGCTGGCTGCTCAGCGCTCGTGCGACGGTCGTCGCTTACGAATGAGCGGAGGAGGGCCTCCGCTCTTCCCCATTCGCATGAGGGCAGCGCTGCCGCGCCTTGCCGGCGCCCTTAGGGCGGGAAACAAGTGCGGTTCGGGTTGCTACCTCTCAGCGTGGGAGCATCGTGCGCTGCTGCGTTTCGCGCATCGCAGCACTAGTCGGCTGAGTGCTGCGTTTCCACACGAGCAGCACTGCGCGGCGCCGGATGGCGGACCCACTAGACGCCCGCAGTTCGTCCTTGGCGATCGTCTCGGCACCGTCGCCCTTGTCCACGGGTGCGGGAGCCAACATCCGAGGATTGTCCTTCTCGGACGTGGCGGCGTTCGTGAGTGGACGAGCTGATCGCGGCATGCCGTGAGACGCTCATCGGTCGTCTCTGACGGGAGCGGGTCAACTCTCAGCCAGCGGCGCAGTGCGCAAGCGAGACCGAGGTCGACCCGGGCTGTGGCCTTGCCACGGCCTTTCATGAGTGGCTGAGAGCGCCGGGTGAGCGCAACGCGGCGGGCCCCGACGCGATCCGCTCGCCGTCGGCGCCGAAGAGATGCGTAGTCCCTTCGATCTGGAGGCCGACTCTGTCTCCGGGCGACCCCTCGAACGGCGGCTTCACCTTGGCGATAAGGGGCAAGTCCGCACCCCCGTGCTCGATCGCGACGTGGACGAACATCTCGGAGCCGAGGTCCTCGACGGTGCGGATGCGCGCGGGTAGCGGACCGTCGCCGATCAGGAGGGCCTCCGGGCGGAAGCCCACCGTACCGGGCCCGCCGCCGTTCGCCAGCGCGCCGCCGGCGGCGGCGTCGAGGGTCAGCTCGGCCTCGCCGATCCTGGGTGGCCCGTCCTCGCGCATCCCGACGAGGTTCATGGCGGGCGAGCCGATGAACCCGGCCACGAAGATGTTGATGGGCTGGTGATAGAGCGTGCTGGGGACGTCGCATTGCTGGAGGACGCCGTCCTTGAGAACCGCGACGCGGTGGCCCATCGTCATTGCCTCGACCTGGTCGTGCGTCACATAGACGGTGGTCACGCCCAGGCGGGCCTGCAGTTCCACCACCTCGGTGCGGGTCTGCACCCGCAGCTTGGCGTCGAGGTTCGAGAGCGGCTCGTCCATCAGGTAGACGGCCGGCTGCCTGACGATCGCGCGGCCCATGGCGACGCGCTGGCGTTGACCGCCCGAGAGCTGTTTCGGCTTGCGGTCCAGGAACGGCTCGAGGTCGAGGATCCGCGCCGTCTCGCGCACCCGCGCCGTGCGCTCCAACTTGGGCACGCCGTGCTGCTTGAGCGCGAAGCCCATGTTCTCCGCGACGCTCAGCTGCGGATAAAGCGCGTAGTTCTGGAACACCATCGCGATGTCGCGATCCCTGGGCCGGACGCTCGTGACGTCGCGATCGCCGATGTGGACAGTGCCCGCGTCCAGTGGCTCGAGCCCGGCGAGCATGCGCAGCGCGGTCGACTTGCCGGATCCCGACGGCCCGACGAGAACGAGGAGCTCGCCGTCTGCGATGTCGAGGCTCAGGGTGTCCACGGCCGGGCTGTCCGTGCCCGGATAGGTCCGCGTCGCTTCCACGTAACTCACCGCCGCCATACAGCCTCCCTCACTTGATCGCCCCCATCGCCAGTCCGCGGATCATCCGCTTCTGCGCGATCCATCCCGCCAGGACCACCGGAATGCAGGCGAGCACCGACGCCGCCGAGAGCTTCGCCAGGAACTCCCCGCGCGTGCTGATGTTGGTCGTGACCCAGACCGGGACCGTCGAGCCCTCAACCGGGTTGAGCTGGACGGCGTAGAAGAACTCGTTCCACGCGAAGATCACGCATAGCAGAGCCGTCGCGGCTATGCCGGGCGCGGCGATCGGCAGGATTACCGACGTTAGCTGCCCGCGCAGGCGAGCGCCGTCGATCTCCGCGGCCTCGATCAGCTCGCGCGGGATCTCGGCAAAGAAGGAGCGCAGCATCCAGACGGCGAGCGGCAGGTTGATGGCCGTGTAGAGCACGATCAGGACCGCCTGGGTGTTGAGCAGGTCGAGCTCGCGGGCGAGGATCCAGATCGGCAGGATCGAGGCCACGACCGGCAGGAACTTCGTCGAGATGAAGAAGAAGAGGACGTCCCGCCACTTCACGACCGGCTTGACGGCTAGTGCGTAGGCCGCCGGGATCGCTAGGGCGAGGACGATTACGGTCGAGGCGAGCACGACGACAACCGAGTTCATGAAGGCCTCGCCGAAGGAGAGCAGGCCGCCGGCGGACTCCGTGACCTCGCGGTAGCGGTCCAGGTTCAGGTCGATGTCGAGGTTGGGGGTCGCGTTGGCGTTCGCCTCGGTCTTGAACGAGTTGAGCACCATCCAGAGGACAGGGAAGAAGAAGACGAGGGCGGTGACCCAGGCCAGCACGCCGAGCGCTGCGTTCACCCAGCGGCGCTCACCGACCGCACTGAGCTCGTCGCGATTCATGCCGCCGCCTCACCCTTGAGAAGCCTGGATAGGACCCTCAGCGCGAAGGTCGCGATGACGATCGAGGCGAGCACCACCACGATGCTGTATGCGGACGCCTCGCCGAACTGCCAGCCGCCGCCGATCGAGCGCTGGAAGACGTAGTAGGGAACGTTGGTCGAGCCGGGCCCCCCGCCGGTCATCACCGCGATCTGGTCGTAGACCTGGATGAGGTAGATCGCACCGAGCAGGACGCCCAGCTCCATGTACGGGCGCAGATGGCCCAGTGTGAGCTGGCGGAAGATGGCGAACGGCGCGGCCCCGTCGACCTTCGCGGCCTCGACGACATCCGACGGCTGGCTCTGCAGGCCGGCGAGGATGATGATCATCATGAATGGCGTCCACTGCCAGACGAGCGTGACGATGATCGACAGGGTCGGGTGCTCGGACACGAACTCCACCGGTGTGCCGCCGAGCTTCTCGATCACCCAGTTGACCACGCCGTAGAGCCCGCTGAACATCTGGTTCTTCCAGATCAGGCCGATCACCACGGGGACGAGCAGAAACGGGGTGATCAGCAGCGTGCGCACGATCCCGCGGCCGAAGAACTTGCGGTCGAGCAGCAGGGCGAACGCGGTCCCCAGCACGAGCGCCGCGATCACCGGGAACACGGTCAGCTGGATGCTCGTCACGATCGCGTCGCCGAAGAACTCGTCGCTGAACAGGTCGCGGTAGTTCTCGAGCCCGACGAACTCGCGCGGGCCGGGCGGCACGACGGTCCAGTCGGTGAGGCTGTAGTAGATGCTGAGTACGAACGGGACCTGGGTCAGCAGCACGAGGAAGAGCAGGGCCGGCAGCAGGGGCAGCCGCCGGCGCCATGATTCACTCACACGAGAGGAGCGGGCCACTCGCGGCGGCATCGTATGACCGAGCCGTGGCTGGGTGGTGCTGCTCATGGCGCCGGCGCTGCGCTGACGACCTGGGTCAGGTCATCCCCCCACTTGCGATGCGATGTTCTGGCAGTTCTCGAGCGCTGAGTCGACCGAGGCCCGCCCGGCGATCACCGCGGAGAACTGCTCGGTGCACTGGTTGCCGACGTCCTGGAACTCCGGGATGCCCACATACTGGACCCCCGGGACCCCCGGCCGTGGCGTGGTGCCCGGATTGTCGATCGGCGCCGCCGCGATGCTGTCGAGGGTGGGTTCGGCGAACGCGGCCGCGGCCTTCTTGTATTGAGGGATCTGGTAGGTCGACTCGCGGGTGCCCGGCGGGATCGCCGCCCAGCCGCCGGGGATCCTCGAGCCCGCCTGCTCGAGGTACTTGGGCCCGGTGGCGAACGAGATGAACTCCCAGGCCTCCTCGGCCTTCTCGGAGGTCACGGGGATCGCGAGCGCCCAGGACCAGAGCCAGCCCGAGGCGTCCGTCTCCTTGACCGGCGCCGGCGCGAAGCCGTTCTTGCCCTTGACCGCGCTGTCGTCGGCCTCGAGCAGCCCGGCGGCCACGGTGGCGTCGTACCACATGGCCACCTTGCCGTCCAAGTACTGCGTCAGGCACTCGTTGAAGCTCGAGTTGGCCGCGTCCTTCTCGCCTGCGTCCTTGACGAGATCGACGTAGAACTGCAGCGCCTCCCTGAACTCGGGCTGGTTGACCTGTGCCTCCGCGACCGAGCCGTCCTCGTTCGCCGACCACCAGGTGCCGCCGAACGTGTTGAGCACGGTGGTGAACGAGGCGCCGAGGTCCCCCCATCCCGGCTTGCCACGCAGGCAGATGCCGGCCATGTCCGGGCTGTCGATCTCGCGCGCGATCTCGGCGACCTGCTCCCAGGTCGGCTGCGCCGGCATCGTCACGCCGTTCTGCTTGAGCACGTCCTTCCGGTACATGAGGAACGAGGACTCGGCGTAAAACGGCGCCGCGTAGAGCTTGTCCTCGAACGACAGTGCGTTGCGCACGCTCGGGATGATGTCCTCGAGCTGGTACTGCTGGTCCTCGGAGGCGAAGCGCGTGAGGTCCGTGAGAGTGCCGTCCCTGCCGAACTGGGGGGCCTCGTAGGGCCCGATCATGACCACGTCGAACTGCCGGCCGCCCGCCGCGACGTCGCGCGTCGTCACCTGGCGGAGCGTCCCCTCTTCGAGGACGGTGTAATTGACCTTGATGCCGCTCTGCTTCGTGAAGAGCTGCGGGGTGAGGTCCGCGATGTCCTTCATCTGCGGGTTGTCGACGATCGCGACGTTGATCGACCCGTCGCCGGAGCCACCCCCGCCGTCGTCGTCGTCATCCCCGCAGCCCGCGAGCACAAGCCCCACGAGTAGCGCCGCAATCAACCCGAAGCCCGCGGTAGCTCTCATGATCTCCTCCCCTGGCGGCCCGGTGCCGACTGGACCGAGCGCCCTCGCTCGATCGCCTTATATCGTTGGTTTGTGTGGATTGTCAAGTTATTTCCAACGCAACCCGGGTATAAACCCACGCCTAGCGCTTTGTCTGATCTTTGCTTATAGTGGCGCGCCATGTCGCGGTCGACGACCATCCGCCTCGGTCAGAAACGGCTTCCGGCGATCGCTCGCAAGGGGATCCCGGTGCCTACCTACGACCGCGCCCAGCTCCGGCCCGGGCTCGTGCACATCGGCGTCGGCGGCTTTCACCGCTCGCACCTGGCGGTCTACGTTCACGAGCTCGCCTCGCACGGGAGCGAGTGGGGGATCGTCGGGCTCGGCCTACTTCCCGGGGACGCGGAGATGGCCGCGGCCCTGGGCAGCCAGGACTGTCTCTACACGTTGATCGAGAAGGGCGACGGCGAGCCGTCGGCTCAGGTCATCGGGTCGATCACGCGGTTCGTGCACGCTCCACCGGCGCACGGCGAGGCCGCGTTAGAGCTGATCGCCGCGGCCGGCACATCGATTCTCTCGATGACCGTCACCGAGTCGGGTTACGCCGAGCAGGACGGTGAGCCGACGACGTTCGACCGGATTGCGGCCGGGCTGATACTGCGGCGCGATCGCGACGCCGGAGCGCTCACGATCCTGAGCTGCGACAACCTGCCCGGAAACGGAGCCGCGGCGCGGGGGGCGACGCTCGCGGCGGCCGCCCGCCTCGAGCCGACGCTGCCGCAGTGGATCGAGCAGAACTGCACGTTCCCGAACTCGATGGTCGATCGCATCACGCCGGCCACCTCGTCCGACGACCGGGACTGGTTGCGCGACAGCGCCGGCATCGACGACCGCTGGCCGGTGGTCTCCGAGCCGTTCCGGCAGTGGGTGCTGGAGGACGACTTCGCGCGCGGGCGGCCGGCGTGGGAGGACGCGGGCGCGCTGTTCACGAACCGCATCGACGACTGGGAGCAGTACAAGCTCCGGATGCTCAACGCGGCGCACTCCTGCATGGCGTACCTGTCGGCCCTCGCCGGCATCCAGTACGTGCACGAGGCGATGGCGGTTGCGGATGTGCGGGCGTTCCTCGAGATCCTCCTCTACCGCGAGGCCATCCCGACCCTGATCGAGATCCCGGGACATCCGCGCGAGCATTACGCTGACACCGTGCTCGAGCGCTTCGCGAACAGCGGGGTACGTGATCAGATCGCGCGCGTCTGCCTCGACGGGAGCGCGAAGTTCCCAACCTTCCTGATCCCGACCATCGCGCGCCAGCTGGAACGCACGGGGCCGATCGATTGCGCGGCCACGGCGCTCGCCGGGTGGGCGCGCTACCTCGCGGTCGTCGACCCGGAGCGTCAGGCGTTCGACCCCTACGGCGACAGCGCCCGGCGCTACGCCCGCCAGGCCTGCTCGGATCCGACGGCCTTCCTGGCCTACGAGACCGTCTTCCCTGCCGAGCTGCGCTCGTCGGCCCGCTTCCGCGCCGCCTTCGCCGCCGGCTACGGGCAGATCGCGGCGGACGGCCCGATCGCGGCCATGCGCGGCGCTTGGAAGAGGCAGGTCGCCGGAGACGCAGCTTGATGGCCACCGGACAGAGCACCCCGCTCCCCCGGCTCCAGCAGGACCGCCAGCACGCGATCTACATGCTGGCCTTGAGGGACGGGTCGGTCGATGTGGCTGACCTGGCCGGTCGCTACGGCGTGACCACCGAGACGATCCGCCGCGATCTGTCCGAGATGCAAAGGCGCAACCTGCTGCGCCGCGTCCACGGCGGCGCCGTGCCCGTCGAGCGGATCAACCACGAGCCGATGCTTGCCGCGCGCGACGTCGTGAACGCCGAGGAGAAGCTGCGGATCGCGACGAAGGCCGCCGAGGAGGTGCCCGAGCGCGGCTCGGTGATAATTGACTCGGGCTCGACCACCCAGCGTCTGACGGAGGTGTTTCCGGTTGAGCGCGACCTGCACGTGGTGACCAACTCACTGCTGGCGGCGCTCACGTTGAGCCGGCGCGGGCTCAAGCAGCTCACGGTGCTCGGCGGCGCCGTCCGCACGAACACGCTTGCGATGGTCGACGATACGACCCGTGCGGAGCTTCAGCACATGGCGATCGACGTCCTCTTCATCAGCTGCGACGGGCTGTCCTTCCAGCATGGCCTGACCACGCCGTACCGGGAGGAACACACGATCAAGCGCGCGATGATCGAGCGCGCGCGGCGGGTGGTCGCGATGGTCGACGCCTCAAAGTTCGGCAACGTCCAGATGTTCAGCTTCGGCGCGTTCGACGAGATCGACGTGCTCGTGACAGACACGCGGGCCGAGTCCGAGGTCGCCGACGCCCTGGCTGACCACGGCATGGCCGTCCACCGTGTCTGAGTCCGACGAGCTGCCCGACCCTGCCTCACTGGAGCGAGTTGCGTCGACCGCCGCGCGGGCCGCGGCCGAGGTCATCAGGGCCGCCGACGGGCAGCCGCGGCCCGTGGGGCGCAAGTCGTCCCCCACCGACCTGGTGACGCAGACTGACCTGCGCGCCGAGGAACGCATACGGCGCGTTCTGCTCGAGGTGACCCCGGACGCCGGGATCCTCGCGGAAGAGGGCGGCACCACGACGCCGGGCGCCCGCCTCCAGTGGGTGATCGATCCGCTCGACGGGACGATCAACTTCGTGTACGGCGTACCCCTGTTCGCGGTGAGCGTCGCGGCGGCGGTCGACGGCGAGATGGTGGCGGGCGTCGTGATCGACGTTCTGCGAGACGAGCTGTTCGCCGCTCATCGCGGCGGCGGCGCCCGGCGCGACGGCCAGCCGATCTCGGTATCGGCATGCGCCTCACTGCCGCAGGCGCTGGTCACGACCGGGTTCTCGTACCGAGCCGAGCTCCGTGACGTCCAGGGAGAGGTGGCCCACCGGCTCCTCTCACGCTCGCGTGATCTGCGCTGCTTCGGGTCCGCGGCACTCGAGCTGTGCTGGGTCGCGTGCGCGCGCGTCGACGCCTACTTTCAGCGCGACACCGAGATATGGGATCGGGCGGCTGGTGGGGTGATCGCCGCGGAGGCTGGGGCCACCATCGAGATGCCTTGTCCGGAGAACGACGACCTGGTGATAGCTGCCGCGCCCGCCGTCTTCGAGGAGCTCCGCGCCGTGGTTCAGCCCGTGCCGGCCTGAGCTCCCGCGCTGAACCGGCGAGCCTCGAAGTCCCGCCAGACCTCGAGCAGCGGCTCGCGCGACAGCCCCTCGGCGAGGCGGGCCACCGCGTTGACCGCCCGCCAGCGCAAGAGAAGATCGGGATCGAGATCAAGCGCGTCCTGTAGGCGCGCGAGATAGGCGCGGGTGAGCACGGCGAGCGTTGCGACGTCCGCGCCGGGCAGGTGGCCGGGCGTAGCCGCTCCCTCGCCGAGCAGCAGAAGCGAGGACCGTGCGACGTCGGCCACCAGGTCGCCTCGCGATGCGTCGAACCAATCGACCAGAACCGGACCAGTCTCACTCACGATGATGTTGCTCGGGTGCAGATCGCCGTGACAGAGATGCGGCGGGCCCGCTCGCGCCGGCAGTAGCTCGAGCGCGGCGCCGACTGAGGCGTCCACATGTGCAGCCGACCAGCGGATCTTGCTGATGAGCCGGTCGCGCTGATCCGGCAGCGACACAGGCGCGACGAGCTCAGACAGCGCCAGCTGAATCTCCGCCAGCCTGCGGCCTACGTCGATGCAGCGATCCGGCCGCTCGACGACCTGTCGCCACAGCGACGGGCCATCGATTCGCTCCCAGACGCTCGCCGGGCGGCCGAAGACCTCCTCTATGCCCAGGAGCGCCGGCGCCGGTGCGCCGACCGCCCGTACCGCCTCGACGTACTGGGCCTCGGCAACGATCCATGCGTCAGGGGTCCCGGGCCTGGGGACCTTCGCCACCGCGCCGCGCCCGAAGTCGTGCACCAGCGAGCGCGAGCCACGCGCAACGACCTCACCGAGGAGCCTCGGGGCTTTCCTCGCCGACTCTCGCCCCATGTCCGTCAGCGTAAAGGACCTGCATCGTCCCGCCGGCGCGCACGGTCGAGCGCTCAGTCCGCCGGATCCGCACGGCACGAGCAACCGCCCCGCCTCCCTGCTCGTGCGACCGAGCAGCTGCCGGCTCCGCTCTCACCTCTCGGACGACGACCAGGCGTCCCCCGGCGCACAATCGGCCCCCACCGCGCTCCTGCATCCGTGCAAGCAACAGTCGCGCTCCCGCCATCGCGTTCCATGCAACTCGCAAGTCGGGACGTGGCGCGCGTCAGCCGTGCCGCGTGCCGCTCCTTATGCCGGATGGGAGGCGTCTGGCTGCCGAGGCCCTCACCGCTGAGTTGGACGACAAGCAGCTGGGCAGCCTCAGAGAGCTGCTTCTCGACGCCTGCGAGTGCGTCGCGCGGGCCGATCGAGTGCCCGAGCACTGTCCCCTTTCGTCCAGAGCGAGCGCGTGGCGGGCCTCGGCCGAGACGGTCGCTCGTCGAGACGCTGCAGGAGCGGTGCGAGCATCGATCGTGGGCGGCAGACGCCTGTGTCGGTCCGGGCGCTGGCCGGCCGCTTCGCTGCGATGTCCGAGCCCGGTCGGGCGTGCTCGTCGTTGGTCTTGACGAGGATCCGGCGATGTTTGCCGGTCCGTGGAGGCCGAAGCGATCGCTGAGTTTGCGACCGTGTAAGGCGAAGGAGAGATGGTTGGTTCGCCGCGCAGGACTTCGGCCGTGGTGGCGGGCTCGTCGAGGCCGCGGGTTCGGTCTCAGGTCCAACCCGAGGGCGCGCGAGCTCCTACCAGGGTCGAAGACGAGCTTCAGCCGCTGGGGCGATGACTGCGACGCCGTCGGGGTCGATCCTCTGGTCATGACCAATGAATTGACGGAGGCCGCGATCACGGTCGAGGGCTTGACGAAGCGATATGGCGAGCTGGTGGCGGTCGACGACCTGTCGTTCAGCGTGCGCCCGGGTTCGGTGACCGGCTTCCTGGGACCGAACGGCGCGGGCAAGACGACGGCGCTGAAGGCGATCGTCGGGATCGCCCGCCCGACCGCCGGCCGCGCGCTCATCGACGGCACGCCCGTCGAGGCCGCACGCCCCGACGCGGGCCGGCTCGGCGTGTACATCGAGCCGACCGGCGCGCATCCCGGCCGCTCGGCGCGCAACCACCTGCGCTCGCTCGCGGCGCTGGCCGACCTGCCGGCCGATCGCATCGACGAGGTGCTCGAGAGCGTCGGGCTCGAGGAGGCGGCCGGCCTCCGCGTGGGGACGTACTCCACCGGCATGCGCCAGCGCCTCGGGCTCGCGTCGGCGCTCCTCGGCGACCCGGACATCCTGGTGCTCGACGAGCCGCTCAACGGCCTCGACCCCCAGGGCATCCGCTGGGTGCGCACGTTCCTGCGCGAGCGCGTCGCGGACGGCCGCACCGTGCTGCTGTCGAGCCACGTCCTGACGGAGGCGGCGCAGACGGTCGACGATGTCGTCGTGATCAACCGCGGCCGGCTCGTGTTCGAAGGCGCGATGACGGATCTGACCCGCCTCGGCGGCAGCCGCGTGCTGGTGCGCACGCCCACGCCCGAGCGGCTCGCCGCCGTCGCGCGCGACGCCGGCGGCCGCGTGGAGCTTCAGGCCGGCCGGGTGTTGATCGAGGGGATGGACGCGACGCAGGTGGGCGAGCTCGCCCACCGCGAGCGCGTGCTCCTGCAAGAGCTCGCGTCCGACGACGCCTCGCTCGAGCAGGTGTTCTTTAGCCTGACCGAGGAAGTGGAGGCGGCATGACCACGCTGATCAGAGGTGAGCTGATCAAGGCCATCACGACACGCACGATCTTCGCCTACGCGGCGATGGCCGTCGTCCTGGCGGTCGGGCAGGTCCTCGCGTCGCTCCTGCCCGGCTGGGGAGACCTGATGTCGCAGGACGACAAGAAGGAGGCGCTCGGCGGCCTGCCGTTGCTCGTGCTGCTGCTCGCGATCGTGGGCGCCGCCGGCGAGTACCGCCACCGGACTGCCGCACCGGCGGCGCTCGTCGCGGCCCGCGACGCCGGGCGGCTGCTCGTCGCGCGCGCGGGCGCCTACGCCGTGGCGGGCGCCGCGGTCGCCGCGCTGGCCACGGTGATCACCCTGGCGGTCGGGCTGCCGCTGCTGGCCGACCGGCCCGGCCCGGTGGTGAGCGCGGGCGACGTCGCGCTGATTGCCGGCGGGAGCCTCGTCGCGGCGGCGCTGTTGGCGGTCTTCGGCGTCGCACTCGGCGCGCTCGTGCGCAACCAGGTCGCCGCCGTCACCGGGACGCTGATCGTGATCTTCGTCGTGCTGCCGCTCGTGCAGGCGCTCAGCGGCACGATCCTCGACGTCACGCCGTTCGGCGCCGCGCAGGGCGTCGCCGGAGCCGGACTGACGACGCTGTCGACGGGCGCGGCGGCCGTGGTGCTCGTCAGCTGGACGCTGGTGGCGCTGGTCGCGGCGGTCGTCGGGGAGAGGCGGCGCGACATCGCATGACCGCGGCCCGCGAGCCGTCGCAGGACGCGCGTCGGCCGCTCGGCCGGCGCGCGTGGGCGTTCGACGCTGCAGTGGCGCTCGCCGCGGCGGCGGTCGAGCTGGGATGGGTGTTGGGCTACGACCGTTCCCCGCCCCCGGTTGCGGTCGGGCTGGCGTTCCTGGCCGGGGCGGTCCTCGTCTGGCGTCGCCGGCAGCCGCTCGTGATCCTCGGTGTATCGCTCGCCGCCGTGTTGGGCGTGACGATCGCGGGCGCGTCCCCGTCGGGGTTCGCGCCGCTGGTCGCGCTCTACACGGTGGCCGCCATGTGCGAGCGGCGCAGCTCGCTCGCCGGCCTCGCGCTCACGGCCCCGATCACGCTCGTCGCGAGCGTCGCCGGTCCCGCGGACGAGCAACTCGTCGACCCGATCGCCGCGGTGCTGTGCTCGGGCGCGGCGTGGGGGCTGGGCGTCTATGTCGAGACGCGGCGGGAGTTTCGGCGCGAGCTGGATCGCCGGGCGGCGCTGCTCGAGCGCGAGCGCGATCAGCTGGCCCGGATTGGCGTGCACGAGGAGCGCGCGTCTATCGCCCGCGAGCTGCACGACATCGTCGCGCACTCGGTCAGCGTGATGCTGGTCGGCGTGCGCGGCGCGCGCGATGTACTGCGCAGCGATCCCGACATCGCGGACGCGACGCTCGGGAAGGTCGAGACGAGCGCCGAGCAGAGCCTCGCCGAGCTGAGACGGATCCTCGCGCTGCTGCGCGAGCCGTCGGACGGCGCGGAGTCGCGCCCGCAGCCGTCGCTCGCGCAGCTCGACGAGCTCGTCGCCGAGTATCGCGACGCGGGTCTCCCGGTGGCGCTGGAACGGATCGGCGCGCAGCGATCGCTGCCGGGCGGCTTCGAGCTCTCGGTCTACCGCATCGTCCAAGAGGCGCTGACGAACGTTCTCAAGCACGCGCACCCCAAGCGGGTCGTCGTGACGCTGGCCTTCCGCGATTCGCGCCTCGACCTCGAGGTCATCGACGACGGCTCGCCGCAACGCCAGCATGCCGTCGTGCCCGGCCACGGGCTGGTCGGCATGCGCGAGCGGGTCGCGCTGCTCGGCGGCGAGCTCGAAGCAGGCCGCCGCGCGGGCGGCGGCTTTCGCGTCGCGGCGCGGCTTCCGGTCGGAGGTGACGCGTGAGCATCCGCGTGCTGATCGTCGACGACCAAGAGCTCGTGCGCACCGGCTTCCGACTGTTCCTCGACACGCAGCCCGGGCTCGAGGTCGTCGGCGAGGCTGCCGACGGCCGGGAGGCGATCGACCGCGTGCGCCAGCTGCGACCCGACGTCGTCCTGATGGACATCCGCATGCCCAACATGGATGGAGTCGAGGCGACAGCGAAGCTGACGAGCGGCGCAATCGAGCCGGCGCCCCGAGTGCTCGTGCTCACGACATTCGACCTCGACGAATACGTCTTCGGCGCGCTGCGAGCGGGCGCCGCTGGCTTCCTGCTCAAGGACGCGTCGCGCGAGCGGCTGGTGGAGGCGATCCGCGTCGTGCACGACGGCGAGGCGCTGCTGTCACCGTCGATCACGCGCCGGCTGATTGAGGACTTCGCCGCCCGCACCGACCCGATCGCGCCACCCGAGGCAGTGCTCGCCGAGCTCACGCCGCGCGAGCGCGAGGTGCTCGTGCTCGTCGCCCACGGCCTCTCAAACACCGAGATCGCGGGCCGGCTCGTCGTCACCGAGGCGACGGTCAAGAGCCACGTGGGTTCCATCCTCCTCAAGCTCGGACTGCGCGACCGCGTCCGAGCCGTCGTCTTCGCGTACGAGCACGGCATCGTGGTCGCGGGCGAGACCGACTAGACACGCGTCGGGCGCTGCCGCACGCCTCGGCGAGCACCTCCCCCCTCTCGGCGATCTCAAGCGCGAACGCAGCCCGGCGATGTCGCACCCATGCCGCGAGCGCATGTCGTGCTTGTCACTCTCGCGCGTGGTGGCGAGAGCACACCGCGCGCTCTCCCGCGCGCTCGCTTTACGCCTTGATGCGGTCGTCTTAACATGGCGCTGCCGACGCTCGTAACGGACGAGCCTCAGCTGTATCGACGTCCCGCTTCTGGGCCCACCTGACGCTCGCTCTCAACGACAGAGCGGTAGCCCGGCTGCCGGCCGGCTGGTAGGGCACGCGGACATCTGCTGTCCAACTAGAGGAGGGTCCTATGACCGTGCTGTTGGACGCCGCGGGGCGGCGCCGCTCGCCCGTGACGATGCCGGGCTATCACGCCGGCCGGCCGCCGGGCAATAAGGGGATGCGCTACCCCGCCGATCCGCCGACGGTGGACGAGATCGTGGCGGTGATGCGCCACACGGGCCATGACCGTCACAGCTTCAGGCTGCGCGGAATGATTGTCGTGCTCTGGCGCTCCGGGCTGCGGCTGCAGGAGGCGCTGGCGCTCGCAGAGCACGACCTCGACCCGCGGCGCGGGTCGCTGCTGGTCCGCCGCGGCAAGGGCGGCCGGCGCCGCGAGGTGGGCATGGACGAGTGGGGTTGGGAGCAGCTTCGGCCCTGGCTCGCCGCCCGGGCGGAGCTGCCGCCCGGACCGCTGTTCTGCATCATCGACGGCCACACCCGGGGACGAGCGTGGTCAGGTGCCGCGGTGCGTGCCGAGTTCCGCCGGGTCGCGCTCCGAGCCGGTGTCCGGCGCCGGTTCGCGCCGCATCAGCTGCGCCACGCGCACGCGCTGGAGCTGGCCCGCGAGGGCGTGCCGCTCAACATCATCCAGCGCCAGCTCGGCCACGCCAACCTCGGCACCACGTCGATTTACCTTCAGGGCATCGACCCGGAGGAGATCATCACGGCCGTGCGCACGCGTCGCGCGCCGATGATGTCCGCCAGCGCCGGACTCAAGCTCTAACCCCGAGCGACGTAGCAGGAGCGGGAGCGCCGACCGGCACTCCCGCTCCTCCCTGGCGAAGCGAGTGCCCAGAGGCATACGGGCGAGAGCACTGAGGCTCGTCCACAGCGGCGGTCTCGCTCTACGCGTCGAGACAGCTCCGTGTCGCGCAAGGCAGGCGTGTCATCCACGAAAGGATGTGCCGCATTTCGGCCCATCGCCCCGACGAGCCATGTCATCGGTGGGCGGCGGTGACACGGGTGATAAAGCCGTGGCGGGTGCCGGTCTGGGTCGCCACGTAGTAGACGCTGCGACGGCCGATGAAGATCTGGCCCATGGACGGCTTGGTTCCCCTCACCCTGACCCGGACGAGTTCATCGCCCGTGTGCAGATCGAGGACCACCAGGAACAGTCGGCACCTGCGCCTCCTCGGGCACTGGCGATCGTCGGTGTAGAGGTGACCGGTCTTGTAGTTGATGGCCATTCCCGCCGACGAGCGAATGTCGTCGTTCTCCCACAGCTTTTGGGCGGCGGTACCGCCCCCACACACCTGGTAGCCGGCGACGCGACCGGTGGCCTGGTCCCCCACCGCGGCGATGCCGGATCGGTACGGGTCGCCGGCCATCATGAAGAAGTTCCAGCCGACCTCATTCTTGTGCTTGAAGGCCTGATAGCTCTGCAGCGGCGCCTCGGGGTCGGCGCCCTTGGCGAAGACGCGCGTCGCAGTCGTTGCCTGCGGGTTCGTGTTGTTCGCGAACACCACGCCGTGTCCCATGTAGACGTCGGAACTCGCCTGGGTGTCGCCCGTGCCGAGGTAGGTCGAGGACCAGCTCGGGTCGAGCGTGAAGATCGACCCGCTGATTAGGAAGCGAACCGACTGGGTCGGGCCTGGGAGGTAGAGGTACTCGCTCCCGCCGGCGGCGACGAGCGCCATGCGCGCGGAGGAGATCCCCGAGACGGTGTTGGGAATGAACGAGAGATCATCCGGGTTCACTCGCAGCAGCGTTCCCGGTGCGCTTTCACCGCCGCCAGCCGAGGCCCAGCCCTTCAGGATCAGGTCGCCGTTGCTCGCCGCGGCGATTCCGTTGTAGGTCGTCAGCGGGTTGGGCTCTTGCTTCTCGGTGAGAGCGGGTGGGAGGGAGGTCTTCTTGTCGATCTGGAAGGTCGCCGGGTTGATCTTGTAGAGCACGCCGCGCACGACGGCGTATAGGTAGCCGTTGGAGTGCACGAGCAGGCCGCCGGTGTAGTTGATCAGGGACCCATCGTTGAGCGGCAGCACCCTGGCTTTCATCGTCTTCGGGTCGATCTGCGCGACGTATGGCATGACCTGCCTCGAGGCGACGAGCGTCCGGGCGACCAACAGCGGAATGCGGTCCGTCGAAGCCCCCAGCATCAGCTCGGTGAACATGTTGAGCAGGTACGGCGACCCGCCGATGACGTAGAGCTTGCCGCCCGTTCCGACGTAGCCCCAAACCGGCTCGGCAGGCAGCTTCGCGCCTGCGGTCACCAGCCGAACGTGGCGGACGTCGGCGGGCAGGCCGGTCGCTGCGGCATGGGTTCGCCACCCATCTGCGTGCTCGGTCGGCCAGGGAGTGTTCGCGTAGGCGGGCGAGTGGGACGGCTTAGTCAGGCTCGGCGTGCAGGCCTTCTTCTCTGCGGCCGACGCCGCCGCGCCCGAACCGCTCGCCTGCGATACCGCCACCATGAATACCGCGCCGACAAGGGCGAGCACCGGCGCGATCGTGTAGACGATCGCGCGATTCTTCTGGCACCTCATCATCTGCTGGGGCTCCCCTCGGCTGCGATGGATTTCGACGATCATGCCGTATCGGAGCTGCGCCACGCTGAGCACCGCCATCGCGTGATCTGAGCACTCTCGCCCGGTGCCGAGTCACCGCTGCCATGGACGACGAGCAGCTGCACAAGCCCACAGTGCTGGATTTCGACGAAGGAGCAGTCTCCTACTTCGACATCTGCCCCCTGCTCGCTCCTCCGACCGCGTGATCTCGACAGCCGGGCATGGCGCAATGCGACTTGGGTCTCGGCGAGTGGTCGCCGAGCAGTAAGCACCTACGCGGCTTGTGCGTTGCTACTGACAGCAGGCGCCCTCTACTGCACCAGCCAGGTCGCTCGGTGGGCGGGCGTGATCGTGATCGTGTTGGGAGGGGTCTTCATTGGTGGGCTCATGACGCGTCCTAATGTCGCTATTGGCCGAGCGGTCCACGTCGAGCATTCTTGAGTAATAGCCCGGAGCGCGCGTAAGCGCATTGAGCCGCACCGTATTCCGTTTCTGGCGCTCGCTCGGGCATGTCGTCCGCCCCGAGGGCCTGTTGCGGGCGCCATTGGTGAAGGTGCATCGTTGGGCTGATCATCAGAGCGCTGCAGGGGGTCACTTCTCGCGCTCGCGCCGTCTATGGGCAGAGCCGTATGGCCAGGCATCCCGTTCTACCGCCCGGAGTCCACAGGACCATGTTGCCGCAGCCTGAGCAAGCACTCCAGAGCCCCGCCGAAACGAACGCCCATGTCGACAACCACGAGCCAAGCGCACGCGGTACACCAAGTCGACTGATGACCGCGCGAGGTCGCCGAGCTGCTCGGCGTACCGCAATCATGGATCTACGAGCAGTCCAGAGCAGGGCGGATACCCACCGTCACGCTAGGCCGATATCGGCGCTATCGCCGCGAAGCCATCGAGGCCTGGCTGATCGAGCTCGAGCGAGCAGCCGGTGGACCGGGTCGGGTTGCTCGCTGACCGGGAACTGCGCAGCATCGTTCGCAGTTTGCGCGTCGTGCGACCTCGTAGCCGCCAGGCCCATGCACCTGTCGTCCAGAATGCGGTCATGCCTAAGCGCTCGTATGGCAGCGGCTCCCTGTTCGTCAAGCATGGGAAGTGGTACGGGCGGTGGTGGGTCGGCGACCAGCGCGTCAAGCGCTCCCTCGGTCCCGTGCGCCAAACCGGCGGCCGCGAAGGCTTGACCCGCACACAGGCCGAACGCGAGATGCGGCGGCGCATGGCAGCCGAAACCATCGTCATCGCGGCCCGCGGTCGGCTGACGCTCGGCGAGGCCGGTGGCCGCTACGTCGACCACCTCGAGCACGTCATGGAACGCAAGCCGACGACGATCCAGGACTACCGCGGCTACCTCGCGCGGCACCTGACGCCCTACTTCGGCGACCGCGCGCTGACCAAGATCGAGGCGCAGCACGTGATGGGCTACCTCAGGCACAAGCGAAGGAGCGGCCTAGCGAGCAAGACCGTCCAGAACCACCTCACCTTCCTGCACGGCGTTTTCGCCTACGCGGTCAAGCGGGGGTGGGCGACCAGCAACCCGGTCGCGTCGGTCGACCGGCCGCGCAGGGTCGCTTCGCAGAGCCGCCGGATCCGTTTCCTACAACCGCCGGAGCTCGAGGCACTGGTCCGCAACGTCCCCGAAGACGTTACTCGGACGCGTCGAGGGCCCGCTGTATCTGGCCGCCGCGATGACCGGCCTGCGTCAGGGGGAGCTGCTCCCGCTGCGCTGGCGCGACATCGACTGGGTGGCCGGCCGAGTGCGGGTCGCGGATAGCTACACCCGCGGGAGACTCGGGTCTCCCAAGTCCGGTGAGGGCAGGTCGATCCCGATGGCGGACCGTGTGGCCGGGGAACTGGAACGGCTCTACAAGCGCTCGGCCTTCCAGGACGATGACGACCTGGTGTTCTGCCATCCCCAGACTGGGCACGTCCTTGATCCATCGAAGCTGCGGCGCCGGCTGCGCGAAGCGCTCGCGCGGGCGCGGCTACGTGAGATCACCTTCCATGAACTGCGCCACACGTTCGGCACGCAGCTGGCCGCGGCCGGCACGCCGCTGCGGGCGATCCAAGAGTGGATGGGCCACGCCGACGCGAAGACGACCGAGGTCTACCGCCACTACGCCCCCGATCCGACTGGGGGCGCCGCCATGGTCGAGCGCGCCTTTGCGACGGGGCCCAATCTGGGGCCCAAATTGAGCGAACTGTGCTGACCCAGCAGGACGAGAAACCGCTTAGCCAAGCGGATCCGACCTCAGCTGACCCCCGCCCCAGAACTCATAACCCGAAGGTCGCGGGTTCGAATCCCGCCCCCGCTACTTCCGAAACCCCCGCAAAGTCGGGGGTTTCGTGTGGTTGAGATCAACCTCTTCTAGGAGCCCGCGCGGGCCGGCCCCGAGCCGCGTGAGGCAGCTCCCGCCGAGCCCGGCTTCATCGGAGCCTTGTCGGCTGCCTCCGTGCTGTCCGACTCGCCCGACTTCTGCTCATCCTCGTCGCGGCGTTCGGTCTCGTCGCGAGGAGTTTCCTGCGGTTCGTTCCTTTGCTCCATGAGAATCGTCTTCCTGAAGCGGCCGTTGGGAAACACCCGAGGTGACGTCGAATCCGCGCTCCCCCATTCGACGCACGGGTATAGGGGGCTCGGAGGGAGCTCCCGTGACCGAAGGAGATCGATATGGGCAGGCTGATCGCCAGCGCGCAGGCCACCATCGACGGCGTCGTCGACCCGGTCGCGGACTGGGTGCAGCCGGACGGAGACCACGGCGACTACTCGTTCGAGCGTCAGGCGAGATCCAGCGGGCTGGTCCTCGGCCGCAAGACCTATGAGGGCCTGGCGGCGTATTGGCCGAGCCAGTCGGGCAAGTGGGCGGACATGGTCAACTCGATGCCGAAGTACGTCGCGTCCAACACCCTGTCCGGCGATCTCGGGTGGAACGCAACCCTGCTCGAGGGGGACCTCGCGGACGCGATCCCGAAGCTGAAGCGCGAGGTCGAGGGTGATCTGTTCATGCACGGGAGCGGCGAGTTCGCGTACGCCCTCGCCGAGAACGGCCTGGTCGACGAGTACGAGGTCTATCTGAACCCGCTCGTCTGGGGCGAGGGAAACGTCCACGTGCTCGGCGACAGGGGAACCGTCCGGCTGGAGCTCGAGGACGTGAAGCGGTTCGACTCCGGAGTGGTCCTGCTCACCTACGTCCCGGCGTCCTGACCGTCCCCGCTGCCGAAAGGGCGGGATCCCGGGCCGCCCACGAGCGGAGCTTACGGCGGCCGCCGCTAGTGGTTGGCGGGGCGGACGGCGACGACGTGTGCCGCGTTCAGCGCTATCGGCTCGCCGGTTCCGGCCTGCGTCAGGCGGGCGAGCGTTCCCGCGCTGCTTCGTTCGGCGTCTTCGAGCTCCTTGACCACCTTGTCGAGTGGAGCGTCGATCTCGATCTCGATTCCGGTGACAAGGAGGACCATGGTGGTCGCGACGGAGACGCGATCCACCTTCGGATCGCCGGCGATCTCCGGAACTGTGGTGAGGTGCCCGCCCGTGCCGCTCATCGGGTCTTTCCCGCCTCGCGGCCGACATTGAGGGAAGCGTGATGGGAAGGCCGGATGGTGGGGCGCACAGCCGGACCGGCGCCGGGGTACGAGACTGGCGCCGTGGGAGCCCGAGGGGGAAGGCCGGCGTCGGTTGCCGGGAGGAGCACAGGACCGACCTGCAGGTGGCCGATCAGATCGAAGCAGACGTGCTCGATGCTGCGCAGCAGCTGTGCCGAAAGCGTGGCGAGGGCCGTGCGCGGCCAGTGGGCTGGTCCGGCCAACTGAGCCACGCGCAACCTTCCGCGTCGCGCAAGCGCTCGCACGCGCGGACGCGACAGTCCGATGTCCAGGAACCCCCACGCGGCGAACAGGAGCCCACCAACGGTGCCCGTTGCAGTCAACAGCACCCCTGCGGCCGCGGCGGCGGCAACGCCCTGCGGGCCGAGGATCAGCACGCTGGCGGCGGCGCCGACGCTGAGGCCGAACGGGAGTTGTCCGAGCGTGACCACGGCGATGAGAACGGCGATGGCGTCGAACACCGACGCGTCGACCCCGACGGCGTTGAGCAGCAGCCAGTTGCGGGCGATCTGGGCGAACACGGCGACCAGGACGAAGCCGACCAGCCGCGAACGGCCGTCGAGCGACTGCAGCACGGCTAGCCCGCTGCGCAGCCACTGCGCCCCTGCGGACGCCACGCCGCGTAGCGCCAAGGTCGTGAGGGCCACAGCACCAAAGGCGGCGAGCGGTACCCACCAGGGCAGGCCAAGCGGACCTACGAGCGTGAACGACGTGAGCGCCGCCAGGGCTCCTTCCACGATCAGAATCGGCATCTCGGCGCCGATCAGCGCGCACACCCGCGGGCTGTCCTCCGGAGCGGAGCGCCGAAGGGCCGCGATTCGTGCCGCTGTCCCGAGCTGGGTATGCAGAAGCCCGCCGACGAAGCCCATGCTCGAGGCCCTGTAGAGGGTCCGCCGGCCGACCGAGCCGCCGCCGGCCCGCACACAGACATGCCAGGCCTCGCTGCGCGCGAGCAACGCGAGCAGCTGGAGTGAGACGGCCGCAGCGGCGATCGCGAGTGGTGCACCGGTGACGCCGGTCTCGAGCTCGTCCCACTTGCCCACGAGGAGGAGGCCGAGCGCTACCGAGGCGCCAATCGACGCGGCGACGGTCACGGCAGTTCGGTGTCGCCGGCAGCGCCATGCGCCACGCTTCAGCAAGTGTCCTCCTCTACCTCGATCGGGGAACCGGCGCGCCAGGCAGAGGGGAGCCTGAAGTGCGGTCCGGGCCGTTAGCCCGGGACGATTGCTGCCGCAGGATAAACCGACTGTCGGAGTATCCTCGTTAAGTAGTACCCATCGTCGGGTGTGTCACGCCTCCTGCACCCTCCGTGGTTCATAAAACTCTGGGGGCGGCAAGGCGGACAACATGACCGACCCGGCGGATCTGGACTCCGGTACCAGCGCGCGCGGCGAGGCCGCGTGGAAGCAGGCGACCGAAGAGGTGGCGGCCCGTAACCGGCGTGCTCAGCGGGTGGGACGAGAGCAGCGGGAGGCCGCCGAACGCGAGCGATACGAGGCACGCCGTGAGGCGGAGGCCCGCGCCCACGCCCGGCTGGTCAGTGGCCCCGACCGGTAGCGATCAGGCGAGCGGCTGCACGTTGACGGCGCGCGGACCCTTGACGTCCTCCTGGGCCTCGTAGGAGACCTTGGCGCCTTCGGCGAGCGACTTGAAGCCCTCGCCGGCGATTGCACTGTGATGCACGAAGAGATCCTTGCCCGGCTCGTCCGGCGTGACGAAGCCGAAGCCCTTCTCGTCGCTGAACCACTTCACGGTTCCGGTTGCCATTCCTGATACCTCCACTGCTTGCGTGCTGCGTACCAGTGGATGCTGCAAAGCAACGACAACGGGCGCTGGCACTGGGTCGCCGAGCTGAGCGCTCGACCTGGATGCCCGACCGTAGCAGCAGATGCCGGTCGGTTCATCGCCCACTCATCGAGCAGCGCCACCCTCCGTGCCATGTACAGCAACGCATGGAGGTAGATCCAGATGAGTATCGACACCCAAGCTCCGGCAAGCGCGCCGCCGTCGGAGAAGCGGCGACGGCGAGTGCGGCAATACGCGACGGCGGCGGCGGTAGTCGCCGTTGTGGTGGCTCAGGTGGTGTCGATCGTGGCCCTGATCGTCGCCGCGGGGAACGACGGCACGACACACGTCGTGCAGCGGACGCCTGCGCCGGTCGGCGGCGGAAGGGCGGGCGGCATTGACGCGACGGCGGTTTACCAGCGTGATGCGCCGGGCGTAGTGCACGTTCAGTCGTCGGGGATCACCGCGAACACCCCGCTGGGGCCGCAGCGCGAGACGGCGACCGGATCGGGGTTCGTGCTCGATCGGCGCGGCAACATCCTGACCAACGCCCACGTGGTGGACGGCGCCCGCAAGGTCACCGTCCGAATCGGGGACGGCGACAGCGATATCGCGGCGCAGGTCGTGGGCAAGGATGTCTCCAGAGACCTCGCCGTCCTGCGCGTCGACCCGTCGGCTGTGGCGCTGCATCCGCTGGCCCTCAGCTCGGCGCCGGTGCAGGTCGGCGACCCGGTCGCAGCGATAGGCAATCCGTTCGGCTTCGACCGCACCATCACCACCGGGATCGTGTCTGCTCTGCAGCGTCAGATCTCGGCACCGAACGGGTTCGCAATCGACCACGCGATCCAGACCGATGCGGCCATCAACCCCGGCAACTCCGGCGGACCGCTCATCAACGGAGCAGGTCAGGTGATCGGCGTCAACTCACAGATCGCCACGGGCGGCAACGGTGACGCCAACGTCGGCATCGGGTTCGCGATCCCGATCGAGACCGCGAAGCAGGAGCTGCCGACGCTGGAGCGCGGCGGCACGGTCCAGCACGCGTTCCTCGGTGTGGGGACGACGACCGGGCGCGGCGGCGCGCTGGTGCAAAGCGTCGATCCGGGCAGCCCCGCGGACCGGGCGGGGCTGCGGGCCGGCGATGTGATCGTCTCCGTGGGCGGGAAGCCGATCGCCGACCCTGACGCACTGGTGCTCGCGATCGACGCCCGCAAGCCCGGCCAGACTGCCGCCCTTGTCTACGTCCGCGGTCGGGCACGCCACACGACACATGTGCGGCTCGCCGTGCAGCCCAAGCAGACGGCGTCGACCGTGCCTGCGCCCTAGGCCGCCGTCAGCGAGACGGGCGCTCACCGTGGGGCTGCTGGCAGGCGTACCGTCCCACGGGAAGCGGTAGGCGCGATAGCTGTCGTAGCCGGGTGGGAGGGTCGCGTCGAACAGGAGCCGTCCGTCGTGGCTGAACTCGGAGAGCCGGCCGAGATCGGTCGAGCCGGACACCCTGGTTCCCCCGGCTGTGGCCGGGTAGCCGCGTCCACATGGAACGCGAGACCCAACCATCGAGGCACGCCAAGGAGCGGCTGGTCGAGGAGCTCCGCGAGGCGGTCGGCGATGAGGCCGTGGAGCGGGCCGACATCGACGTCGACCGCGCGATCGCGCAGAGCGATCGTCACAAGACGCCGGAGGCCGGTCGCTCGCGGATCATGTTCGTGGTGTTCGGGGCGCTCGGCGTCTTGGTCGCCGGAGTCGTCGCACTGCTGCTTGACAGCTGGGTCGTGCTCATCGTCCTGCTGGCGCTGCACGCAGTGGTTACGACGATCGTCGTGACGACAGTGCTCAAGGCCACCGAGAACGTCGAGAAGCCGGCGCCGACCACGGTCGCGTTGCTCGAGGACGAGGGCATCGACGATCCGGAGGGCGCTCTCAACCGGCTCGTCGACCAAGTCGCCGAGGCAGACGAGCAGGGCCGCGCCGCAGAGATCGCTCGTGAGCGGCGCTCGGTCACGCCGCGCGAGCACGGCGCCTGACCGTCGCTGACGACCACGCCGCGCCGACGCCGATCCGCTCGTCGGCTGGGAGACTCCGCCCATGCGCAGACCCATCAGCGAGGTCGACGTCTTTGCGACCACTCCCTACTCAGGCAATCCGGTGGCGGTGGTGCTCGCCGGTGAGGGCCTCAGCACCGAGGAGATGCAGCGCTTCGCGCACTGGATGAACCTGTCGGAAACGACCTTCGTGCTGGAGCCGACCACGGCGGAGGCCGACTACCGAGTGCGCATCTTCACCCCGGTCGCCGAGCTGCCCTTCGCGGGTCACCCGACGCTCGGCACGTGCCACGCCTGGCTCGAGCACGGCGGTGGTGACCATGGCGGCGAGGTGGTCGTCCAGGAGTGTGCAGCCGGTCTTGTACCCGTCCGCAACACATCCGACGGCCTTGCCTTCTCGGCACCTCCGCTGCTGCGCTCGGGGCCGGTGGAGGAGGAGCTCGTCGAGCGCATCGCCGGCGTGCTCGGGATCGAGCGCTCGACGGTCGTGGACTCGCAGTGGGTCGACAATGGGCCAGGTTGGGTGGCCGTCCTGCTCGGGAGTGCCGAGGAGGTGCTCGCCGTGACCCCGCGGTTCGACGACCTCGACCTCGGCCTCGTGGGCCCCTATCCAGAGGGCGCGGAAGCCGCTTTCGAGGTGCGCGCGTTCTTCCCGAAGGACGGCACGCTCGTCGAGGACCCGGTGACGGGGAGCCTGAACGCCTCGCTCGCCGGGTGGTTGCAGAGCAGCGGGCGCGCGAGCCTTCCCTACGTCGCAAGCCAGGGCACCGTCCTGGGGCGCTCGGGGCGCGTCGCCGTGTCCCAGGACGAGGACGGGACCATCTGGGTCGCGGGTCAGACGGTGACCTGCGTGAGCGGAGAGGTCGAGCTCTAGCCGAGCCGCGATGAGTCCGGGCCGCCAGCGCTGGACGCTCCTCGCGACCTGCTTCTCCCAGTTCATGATCCTGCTCGACGTGACGATCGTGAACGTCGCGCTGCCCTCGATTCAGCGCGAGCTGGACGTCACACCCGGCACGCTCGTCTGGACGATCAACGCCTACGTGCTGCCGCTCGCTGCGTTCATCCTCGTTGGCGGCACGCTCGGCGATCGCTACGGGCGCAAGCGCATCTTCGCCATCGGTTTCGCGCTCTTCACGATCTTCTCGGTCGCTTGCGCGCTCTCGACGAGTGATCACATGCTGATCGCCTTCCGCGCGCTCCAGGGCGTGGGCGCTGCGCTACTCGCGCCGCTCTCGCTGTCGATCCTCGTCGACGCATTCGAGCCCGAGCGACGCGCATGGGCGATCGGGATCTGGGCCACGATCGCGGGCTTCGGGTTCGGCCTGGGACCGGTGCTCGGAGGCGCGCTGATTGAGATCTTCGACTGGTCGGCGATCTTCTGGGTGAACGTCCCGATCGGAGTCGGGGGCCTGGTCGCCACGCTCGTCCACGTGCGCGAGTCGCGCGATCCGGGCGCCCGCCGGCTCGATCTCGTCGGCGCCGCACTCGCTTCGGGCGCACTCTTCTGCCTCACCCTGGCGCTCGTGGAGACCGACGACCACGCCTGGACGTCGGCATTCACACTCGGCTTCCTTGGCGCGGCCGTCGTGCTCGGGGCGGCGTTCCTGCTGTTCGAGTCGCGGCACCCCGACCCGATGCTGCCGCTCGAGTTCTTCCGGCGCAGGGCCTTCACGATCGCAAACGCCGACTACGCGCTGATGTACGCGGCGCTCGCCGGCACGCTCTTCTTCGTATCCCTCTTCTTCCAGAACATCAAGGGCTTCTCGGCCTTGGAGACGGGGGTGTCGTGGCTCACGATGAACGTGCCGTTCCTGCTCGTCTCGCCGCTGGCCGGCCGCCTCCAGGGTCGCTTCGGCCCGCAGCGGGTGGTGATCATCGGCGCGCTTCTGGGAGGGCTCGGGATACTCGTCTTCGCGTTCCTCGACGCCGGCTCGCCGTTCATCGCGGCCGTTCCCGGCTATGTGCTCGTCGGGGTTGGATACGGAGCCGCGGTGCCGGCGGTCTCCGCGGTCGCGATGGGGGCGATCGAGGTGGAGCGCGCCGGCGTGGCGTCGGGAGTGCTCAACACCGCCCGGCAGGTCGGGCAGGCGGTGGGCCTCGCGGCGCTCGGCTCCATCGCCGCCGCGGCCGCCGGGGGCTCGCTGAGCGGGTCGGGGAGCTTCGTCGACGGCATGCGCGTCGCGATGCTCGTCGGGGGAGTGCTGGTGCTCGCGGCGAGCGTGCTCACCCTCGTTGGTGACCCCCGACGGCGCGATACTTCCCCCGTCCATGCAGTCGAGCGTTCAGCTGGTGCGCGCGATCGTCGCCGCGCTCAACCGGGGTGACGTCGACGGCATGCTGGCGCGCATGGATCCCCAGTTCGAGTGGCGGCCGCTCGAGACGAGTCCGGTCGCGCGCGTGTATCAGGGTCACGAGGACGTGAGGCGCTACGTGGAGGACTGGCTCGGCACCTTCGAAGGCCTGCGCCTTGACGTCGAGGACCTGTCGGAAGTCGCCGATCGGGTTGTCGCGGTTGTGCACGGTCACGGCCGCGGCCGGGGCAGCGGCCTCCAGCTCGACAACCGCTTCTGTCAGGTCTGGACCGTGAGCCGCGGGACGGCGATCGCGATGGAGGAGCACGCTACGCGCGAGGCGGCGGTGTCCCGCCTGACTTCACGCGGACTCGGGTAGCAGGATCCGCAGCCGCGCCTGGGCCCGCTGCATGCGCTTTCCCTCGATCGCGAGATCGGGGTCGAGCAGCACCTGGAACAGCAGGCCGTAGAAGAGCGAGAGCACGAGGCCGGCTGCGTCGTCGCCGGCGCGGTCGTCTCCAAGGCCCAGGAGCCTGGCCACGCTCGGGCGGGTGCGCGCGAAGCCGTCGCTGATCAGTTCGCGCACGCGCTCGTCGTGCTGGGCCATCGCCAGCGCGGCGAGGAAGGTGCGCGCTAGGCCGCTGTGCCGTCGACGGGTGCGCTCCATCGCCTCATTGGCCCGCTGGTAGCGAATCGCCGGGTTGACCGCGGCGACGTCGCCGAGGCGCTCGGCGATCTCCTCGAGCCAGCGATCGAGGCCGGTGATCGCCGCCTCGGTGATCAGGTTGTCCTTCGACCCGAAGTGATACGCGATCGACGCCGGGTTGGCGCCCGACTCCGCGGCAATTGCGCGAGCGGTGATGCGCTCGGGTGGCAGCCGCTCGAGGCAGCGCAGAGCGCCCTCCAGCAGGTCGTCGCGATTGCTGCGTTGAGGGCTCATGCGGACATGAATCTAAACATTTGTATAGATTGAGGTCCGTGTCCACTGCCGCGGCGATCGCCTCCCTCCTGCTCGCAGCGATCATGGTCGCCGCGGCGGCGCGCAAGCTCACGCACCGCGCCGGGGTCGTCGCGGAGTACGCCCGGGTCGGCGTGCCGGAGGAGCGCCTCAATCATCTCGCGCTCATCCTCCTGGCCGGTGCGGCCGGACTGTTGCTCGGTCTCGCCTGGGCACCCGTGGGTGTGGCCGCAGCCGCCGGGACCGTGGTCTACTTCCTGCTCGCCGTGGCTGCCCACGTCCGTCACCACGATGTGGCGAACATTGCGGTTCCAGTCGCGATCGAGCTGCTCGCGCTGGCTGCGCTCGTGCTGCAGGCCGTCAGCTGAAGGTGACGAGCGCGTCGTTCATGCTCCGAGCCCCCTCGCGGCATAGCCGCCGCGCGCTCGCCGAGCCGAGCCGCGGGCAGCCCGCACGGGCGAACTTCCCGTCGGTCAGCACGGCGAGGGTCTTGCCGAGCCAGCGCAGGCAGGCCGCGCGGGGTGCACCGATGAAGACCGCGCAGCGGCTGATGAGATCGACGTGGGCGGACGTCGGGTACTCGAGCAGGTTCTGCACCTTGGTTCCGCGCACGCAGCTCTGGGCATCCGACGGGTCGCGCAGCCCGGCGCAGATCAGTAGCTGCTCGGCTGGGTCGGGGGGCCCGATCACCGAGGCCGCGGTCACGCAGGCCGAGCGCTGGAGGCCGCCGAGCCCGTCGCATACGGCGTCGAGCTCCTCGGGTGACTCGACCGGGGCGCCCTCCGGGCGGTTGTCCACGAACGCGCGGTACCAGCAGGGCCGCACGAAGCCCAGCGGCTGATCGCCGCAGAGCCGACGCGGGTCGGTGACCGCGCCCTCGGGGAGGCTGGCGTCGTCGGCACCCGCCACCGCGAACCAGTAATCGTGGTAGGCACCCTGGGCGCAGTCGGGTGCCGCATGCGCCCCGAGTGCGCGGCACAGCCCGAGCGCGGGCCGCAGCTGATCCGAGTAAATGCGCATGAAGGCGTGCCCCATGCCGTGGGTGCAGCTGTAGCGCTGGTAGCGCGTGCCGGCCTCGCCGCAGACCTGGGCGGCCTGGCGCGGGTTGCGCACGTCGATGTCGGGCCCGACCGCGGTCACGAGCCCGTGCGCGAAGCCCGCCGGACAGCCCGGGTCGTTCGTCTGCGGCAGGTAGTTCATGAGGTTCGCGAGGTTGACGCCGGCCTCCGCCGCATAGCGGCGGCCGACGGTGTGCATCACGCCGTGGCAGTTCGCCAGCAGGTAGCCGCCCTGTGCCCAGGCCATGTCGGCGATCGTCTCGACCACCGGGCGGGGGTCGCGCTCGGTTCGCACCATCGCCCCGAAGGCGCGCGCGTAGCAAGCGCGTGCCTCGTCATCGGAAAGCCGGTCGCATTCCTCGGGATCGACGACTCGGGCGACCGGTGGTCCGCCCCGACCATCGTCGGGGCGGAGCACCAGCAGCGTCGTCGCGACGCCCACCGCGGCGACGAGCGCCACGGCGAGCGTCAGGACGACGCGACCTGTCAAGACCCGCCGATGACGAACTGCTGCGAGCCGGTCGAGACGTTCCCCTTGATGTCCTCAGCAAGCCACCTGATCGTCGTCGTCCCAGTCAGATGGAACACCTGCCCGGGCTCACGCGGACCCGTGGAGTCCCACAGCTGCGACTGCTTGGTCGGCCGCGAGCCGTCCGTCGTGTAGTGGATCACCGAGGGCTCGTTCACGTACTCGAACGTGGTTTCGATCGGCGTGCTCGACGAGAACGGACCCGTCATCCGGACCTCGGGCGGGGTCTCGTCCTCCGCGTAGTCGAGCGCCGACTCGAGCAGCCCATAGTTGCCCGCAGCGAACTCGAGCGCCTCGTGCTTGCCCTCCAGGGTGTAGTCGGGCTGGAAGCCGACGGCGGCCTGGACGGCCTCGCCGGCCACCACGGCTCCGGCGGCATGGGCGAACGTGAGCGCCTCCGTCAGGAACACGTTCGGCTGGGGGCTCGGCGGGTTCGTCGGGTTGACGACGAAGTCGACCGTCCGCACCTCCTCGTTCGCGGTCCCCGGCTCGATCACGATCCGGTCGCCCGCCCTGAAGCTGTTGCGGTTCGGCACCCTGATCCCGTTAGTGCCGGCCGCCGCGGGCTGGCTCAGCGACGTGGTGACGAAGCGGTCGGCGCCGGTCTCGAAGCTGTAGGCGATCACGTCGCGCTTGTACCAGTGCTCGTCGGCGCTGTTGCCGCCGGCCGAGTACAGCACGTCCGCGATCGGACCCGTGCGCTCCGGCAGGATCGCCGTGTCGCGGTGCTCCTTGATGCGGTTGAGGATCCGGTCGCCCGCCTCGAAGAAGTACTTCTCGACGCCGATGTTCGCGTGCACGAGATCGCCCTCGGAGCGGTCCGGCAGATAGGCCCCGGGCGCCCACATGAAGTAGCCGCCGAAGCTGTGGATGTTGTTCGAGAACTTGATGTTCTTGAACTTGTCCGCGATCCAGAGCTCGTTCTTGATCTCCGGCTCGGACGCTTCGCCGGGGCCGCTGAACACGTCGCTGGTGCACGAGGACGACGCGCCGATGTACCCGTCGAAGATCGTGCCGACCGTGTTGTTGCGGTTGAGGTCCACGCCCCATTGGTTGCGCGCCGCCGGATCCGTGGCGGTATAGGGCTGGCCCGTCCCCGGGTTTGTCCGCGGCCGCCAGAACCTCCCTGAGAGCGGGTCGTCGCCCTCCTGTCCGCCCACGACGCAGTAGTTCGTCATGTTGCGCCGCTGCATGTTGAAGTTGTGCATCGAGTAGTGCGAGCCGTCCGGGTTCGACGACGGCAGGATGAAGATGTCGAGGTTGTCGACCAGCCTCCTCGTCGGCTCATGGGTGGCGTAGTTGCGGAGCAGCTGCTCGGCGGTCTCGAGGCAGGTGAGAGGCGTGGCCCACTCGCGAGCGTGCTGCTGGCAGTAGAGGAACACGCCGACCTTGTCGTCGAGGCGGCCGGTGGCCGGGTTTCCGATCCGGAGCACCGAATAGCTGAACGGACCGCGCTTCACGTGGGCGTTCGTCGGCGTCGTCAGGAAGTCGGACAGCGGAGCCTTGAGGCGTGGCGCGACGATCCCGGCGCCATCGCTGCCGCGATAGGTGCCCGCGACGACAACCTGCCGTGCCTCGTCGTCCTTGTTGATGGCCCTGACCACCTCTGCCGCCGTGCTCGAGGGCGCGCCGGCGGCATCCGTGGCGAGATCGACCACGATGTCGTTTCCGTCCACGTCCACGTCCAGCTGCGTGTTCGCGGCGCCCCGGTTACGGAACTGGGCCGTGAGGTCGTTGCCGCCCTCGTGGCCCCAGGCGCGGGAGGTGAGCACGACGGCCGTGCCCTCGGCGCCCTGGGGAACCTGGTTGCCGGGCAGTGTCGTGCCCGCCATCGTGGCCTGTGCCCGGCGCTGGTAGCCGTTCGTCTTGTACGGCAGCGGCACCAGCCGTGCGATGTTCGAGAATTCGTTGGCGAGCGACTCGGCGCGCGCGTAGACCTGGGTCGGGTCCATGTAGCCAGTCGTAAAGTCCTTCAGGAAGGTGTCGCCCATCGGGGGCAGCCCACCGCCGAGCCACGTGTTGACATCCGCCTCGGCGGTTGCGAACGTGCTCGACCCGACGCGCACGCGCGCGGGCCGCGGCGGCGTCGAAGTGCCCACGTCGCCGATCCGGACCAGCAGCCGATGCTCGATATAGGTGTCCGGCGTCGTATCCGGGTCGATGTTGACGCTCATCGGACGGGCCGGTGAGTTGATCGGGGTCCCCGGACCCGTGTCCCACGAGAGCGACAGCGCCGGCCCTTCGTACGTCGAGCCAGTGGGAGCCGCGCCGCCCAGCCGGTCCTTGGCCTCGACCGAGAGGAAGCGTCCGGCGTAGTTCTCGAAGTAGTCGACCCTCAGGATCACGATCTCGTTCTCGTGGGAGGCGGCCTTGATCGACTTGCCGAGCGCCGCTGCTCGGGCACGCCTGGCGGCACGCTTGGCCCGCATCATCTGGGCGACCCGCTTCCTCCAGGTGGTCGGGCCCTCGATGGTCGCGCCGAGGTCGTAGCCGGCCCGGTGGAGCCTCGCGAAGCCCCGCCTCGTTCCGAACACTGTCGCCGTGACCGAGCCGTCGTGGTTGCGGCGCAGATAGTGATCGTTGAACTCGACCCCGTAGCGCTGTGCCTTCAGCTGCAGCCGCATCGCTGCTGTCTTGCTCGGGAAGTTGACCTCGACCAGGCTCAAGCCCTGGTGCGGGTCGATGCCCCGGTCCACCTGGCCTGCCGCGGATGCGGTCACCGCCAGCCATGTACACAAGCAAACCGTCACGGCGATCAGCAGTCGGCGCACGGCGGCGGGGCTCATCCTGGGCTCTCCTCTCCGTTGACTCAACCCGGTGCGAAGGGGCCGGTCTGGGCGCAGCACACAGACGGACCCCTGCCGGATAGCGCCGCAGGCTGTACCCGGATTCGGGAAAGCTAAACGTCACTGTCCACGAAGCGTGCATGGAGGAAGTCACAACGCCCGGGCGCGCGAGCGGTCCGCGAGGATGAGACCCGGTTTAGCGTCCCTGCGCATGACCGCAGAATTCCCGCCCGCCCGCAGCATCTCGACCAACGGGATCAACCTCGACGTGCATGAGGCGGGCGAGGGCCCGGTCGTGCTGCTGCTGCACGGCTTCCCCGAGCTCGCCTACTCGTGGCGGAACCAGATCGACCCGATCGTGGAGGCCGGCTTCCGCGTCGTGGCCCCCGACCAGCGCGGCTTCGCCGGCAGCGACGCGCCGGCGGACTGCCAGACCTACAGCGTCCGCAACCTCGTCAGCGACATCAGCGGGCTGCTCGACGCGCTCGAGATCGACGAGGCGATCTGGGTGGGCCACGATTGGGGCTCGATGCCCGCCTGGTACGCGGGTGCCTACGATCCGGAGCGCGTGCTCGGGGCGGCGAGCCTCTGCACCCCGTACTTCACGCCGGGCGAGAAGGACCTGATCGAGGCCTACAACGAGGTGCGCGGACCCAAGCACTACATGGCCACGTTCCAGGAGCCGGGCGTGGGGGAGGCGCTGCTCGAGCGCGATGTCGAGGCGACGTTCCGAGCCCTCCTGCGCGGCCGCGGCTACACACTCGAGGAGTTCCGCGCGGCGCCGCCGGAGATTCAGGAGGTGCCGGCCGGTGTCTTCGTCGGCGATCCTCAGCTCTTCGGCGAGCCGATCGTGAGCGATGAGGAACTGAGGGTCTACGTCGAGACCTACGAGCGGACCGGCTTCACGGGCGGCCTCAACTGGTACCGCGCGCTGCATAAGGACTGGGAGGAGGGGCTCGGCCACGACTTCCGCTACGACAAGCCCGCGCTGATGATCTGCGCGGCCGACGACTGGTTCCTCCCGCCGGATTTCACCGACGGGATGGAGGATCTGCTGCCGCAACTCGAGAAGCACGTGATCCCCGACGCGGCGCACTGGCTGCAGCAGGAGAAGCCGGAGGAGGTCAACGCACTGCTCGTGCCCTGGCTCGTGCGCAACTTCGCTCGCCAGCCGAGCGCCGCGTAGGCGCGGGGGAGGGCCTGTGGTGTGACACGCTCTCGGGCGTGGACCTGATCGAACGGCTCCAGCAGATCGACGTCTCGGCGTTGTCCGATGCCGACAAGACGCTGCCGGTGGCCGATCCGGCGCTGCGGGCGATGATCCCCGACCTGCGCATGGCCGGCCCCGCGTTCACGGTTCTCGCCGTCGACGACCACCTACCCGTCATGGCAGCGCTCGCCGAGTCGGCGCCCGGTGACGTGCTCGTGATCGCCACGGGCGGGAGCGAGCGCGCAGTCTTCGGGGAGCTCTTCGCGACCGAGGCACGCAGGCGCGGGCTCGCCGGGATCGTCGCCGACGGCTACTGCCGGGACCTGCGCGGGCTGCGCCAGATCGGGCTGCCGGTGTTCGCGCGCGGCACGACGCCGCGCTCCGGCTCGACCGCGTCACGCGCCACCTCGGGCGCGACGATCGCCGTCGGAGGCGTCGACGTGTCCCCGGGCGACATCGTCTTCGGTGACGACGACGGGCTCCTGATCGCGGCGGCGGAGCGAATCGCCGCGGCGCTCGACACGGCCGAGCTGATTGGGCGCAGCGAACGCGCGATCCTCGCCGCGCAGGCTCAGGGCGAAGCGCTCCACTCCCTGACGAACTACGACGAGCACGTCGCCGCGCTCGACCACGATGAGCCGAGCGCGCTCGAGTTCAGGGTCGATGAGCGTCGCTGACTTCCAGCACTCGTTCGCGCGCAGGACGCAACTGGCGGGCGGCAGCGAGCTCGCGACGATCCTCGCGGGGAGCCCGCCCGGCGTGCTCTCGATGACGGGCGGCTTTCCAAACTCAAAGACGTTCCCGACCGCGGAGCTCGAAGAGATCGCTCGCCGGCTGCTGCGCGAGGACTCCGCCGTCGCGATGCAGTACACGCCCTGCGAGGGGCTCCCGAGCGTGCGCGAGTACCTCGTGGAGCGCCAGGAGCAGCTCCAGGGCCGGCGCCCCGAGACGGCCGAGCTGATCGTCACGAGCGGCGGCATGGAGTGCATCACGCTGATGTGCCAGGCGCTCGTCGATCCCGGCGACCCGGTCGTCGTCGAGTCACCGACCTACCTCGCCGCGCTGATGGCCCTCGGCCGGGCCGAGGCCGCGCCCATGCCGATTGCGATGGACGAGGACGGGTTGCGCGTCGACGAGCTCGAGGCGCAGCTCGCGGATGGACTGCGACCGAAGTTCGTGTACACGATCCCGGAGTACCAGAACCCGACCGGTCGGACCCTCCCGCTCGAGCGGCGCGAAACGCTTGTGGAGGTGTGCCGCAAGCACGGCGTCCTGATCCTCGAGGACGTGGCCTACCGCGAGCTGTCCTTCGACGGGACGTCATTGCCGACGCTCTGGTCGCTCGCGCCCGACCTCGTGCTGCAGGCTGGAACCTTCTCGAAGAGCTTCTTCCCGGGCGTGCGGCTCGGCTGGGCCGTTGGACCCTCCGAGGTGGTGGCCGAGCTGGCGGCCGCCAAGCAGAACACCGACCAGTGCGCCGGCGGGCTCGGTCAGCGGATGTTCGAGGAGTACGGCCGCAGCGGCGGCTTCGAGCGCCACCTGCCGGCGGCGCGGGCCCTCTACGCGTCGCACTGGGCGGCGCTGTCGGCGGCGCTCGAGAGCCACATGCCAGACGGTGTCGAGTGGACGCAGCCGGCCGGCGGGTTCCTGACGTGGCTGACGCTCCCCGAGACGGTCGACACGATCGAGCTGCGCCCGGCCGCGCTCGAGGCCGGCGTCGCCTACGTCCCCGGTCCGCCGTTCTTCGTCGGCGACGCGGGCCATAACGGCATGCGGCTGTCGTTCAGCCACCTCACGGAGGACGAGCTTGGGGAGGCGGTCGGGCGCCTGGCGGCGGTGGTTCGGGCCCGCTGACCTCCCCTGGTGGCCCGGTGGACGTCTAGGGCGAGACGGCGGTGCCGAGCGAGTTGGCGCCGAGGAACTTGGGCGTACCTTCCTCGTAGTAGACGTCCACGCCAGTGACCTCGAAGCCGGCGCCCGACACGAGGTCGACTATCGGCCGGGTCAGGTGGCAGCCGCCGAAGACACGCTTCTGCACCGGCTCCAGGCGGCGCTGCCAGACCTGCACGTCCTCATCGGGCGCGAGACCGTGCTCCGCGAAGTGGAGCGTGCCGCCGGGCTTCAGCACGCGGCGAAGCTCGGCGAGCGCTGTGTCCAGGTCCGGGATCGTGCACATCGTCCAGGTCGAGAGGGCGGAGTCGAAGCTGTCGTCCGGGAACGGCAGCGATTCGCCGTCCAAGCCCGAGCGCTCGATCGGCGTGCTCGCCGCGGCAATGCGCTTCTCGGCGAGCTTCCAGCCGACGTCAGCGGGCTCGACCGCCGCTACGCGGGTCACGCCCGCCGGGTAGAACGGGACGTTGTGGCCGGAACCGAATCCGATCTCGATCACGTCGCCGGCGAGTCCCTCGCAGACCCTCCGGCGTTGCGGCTCGGCGTTCTTCATCCCGCACGCGAAGTTGACGATGCGCGGGAGAACCTGATCGCCATATATCCCCATAACTTCAGTGTGACCGGTTTGACCGGCCCGCTTCGGGTAGCGAATCCACATGAAGCTAAAGCGGAAGAAGAAGACCAGCATTGGAGCTCTGCCGCTCATCGCGGCGGGCGCCGGTCTCGCCGCGCTCGCCGGCGTGATCGCGTTCTTCGGCAGCCGCAGGCGCCGACAGCGGGCCAAGGGTGCGGTCCAGGAGGCGACCGCGCCGGTCCGTCAGGCGGGCCGCGAGTACGACGACGTGACGCTGGCGCGCAAGGTGGAGTCGGAGATACTCCGAGACGCGGATGCTCCCAAGGGCACCGTCGCGGTCAGCGCGCAACACGGTGTCGTCGAGCTGCGCGGCGAGGTCAGCGACCCCGAGGAGCTCAAGGCTCTGGGGGCGGCGGCCGAGAAGGTGGGCGGCGTGAAGGGCGTCAACAACCTCCTGCACACTCCGGGCTCGGAGCCGAAGCATTCTCCGGCCAGCGACCCGGCGGACGTTCGCGAGCGCGCGGAGCGGAACTGAGCGGCGGCGGGCCACCGAGCTCCCGGTGGCCCGCCTCCGCACGTCATCGCAGTGAGACGGCGACCTCCTCGAGGAGGTCCATCGACTCCTGCATGCCCGCCTCCATGCCGGACTCGATGATCATGTCGCGCAGCTCCTTGCTCGGGCACTGCATGAGGCAGGAGAGCGTCGTGCGCCCGTCCGTCTCCGTGAACGTGATTGTGTTCACGGGCTCGTCCTCGGGCGGCAGCGGGTCGGCACCGGGCATCTCGTACACCTCGGTGTTGACGAGCCGCTCGTCGGGAACGATCTCGCGGAACTCGCCGTGGAAGGCGACCTCGTGGCCCTCATTCGAGACCATCACGTAGCGCCACTGTCCGCCGACACGCAGGTCGATCTCGGCGCTCGTCACGCGGCCACGATGGCCGCTCCACCAGCGCTCGACCAGCTCGGGCGTCGTCCAGGCCCGGTAGACCAGGTGCTTGGGCGCGTCGAACTCGCGCGTGATCAGGATCTGCTCGTCGGTGGGCAGCGTCACCTGTGCGCTGCCGCTGCTCGTCATCTCAGCCATCTCCTTGCTCCTTGTCCTTGAGTTCCTCGAGTACGACATCGAGCTGCTCGAACCGCTCGGACCAGAACCGCTCGTAGCCCTTGACCCAGTCGTGCTGTCTGAGGGCCGCCCGCGCCGCTTCCAGCGGATTCTGAGCCACCTGGCTCACGTTCGGGTCCTTCTCATCCATGCGTAAGAGTCTGCCTGAGCGCCTACGGATTAACCAAGAAGAGGCGTCCGTAGAATCAGCCTCCATGGAGCCGACGTACAGCCCGGAGGCCGTTGAACGCCGCTGGCAGGACGCCTGGGAGGCGGAGGGCCTCTACCGGGCCGGCGCCGGGCGCCGCCACGACGAGACGTTCGTGATCTGCGTGCCGCCGCCCAACGTGACGGGCGCCCTGCACATGGGCCATGCGCTGAACGGCGCCCTCCAGGACGTCCTTGTCCGCTGGCATCGCATGCGCGGGTTCGACACCCTCTGGCAGCCCGGTTACGACCACGCGGGGATCTCCACGCAGAACGTCGTCGAGAAGCAGTTGGTGCGCGAGGGGACGTCGCGAAAGGAGATCGGCCGGGAGGCCTTCGTCGAGCGGGTCTGGCGCCACCTGGAGGAGACCGGGCGCACGATCATGGGCCAGTACCGGCGGCTCGGCGCCTCGCTCGACTACGAGCGCGAGCGCTTCACGATGGACGACGCCTACGTCGAGGCCGTCATGCGCTTCTTCGTCCACCTCTGGCAGCGAGGCTGGCTCTACCGCGCCAACCGCATCGTCAACTGGTGCCCGTTCCACGAGACGGCCATCTCGGATCTCGAGGTCGTCCACGAGCCGATGGACGACACGCTCGTGTTCGCCCGCTATCCGTTCGCGGACGGTTCGGGTTCGATCACGGCGGCGACCGTG
>Ga0081538_10000609_pt1 | contig 39610 bp, 42 predicted proteins | sample TabmetS5T2R1_FD_71022 | JGI IMG/M metagenome (GOLD analysis project Ga0081538, IMG submission 71022) | Tabebuia heterophylla rhizosphere microbial communities from the University of Puerto Rico - S5T2R1 | ecosystem: Host-associated > Plants > Roots > Rhizosphere ... | reverse complement strand
GGACGCCGACGAGCAGCTCGAGCGGATCGCCGCGGCGCCGCCCGAGGCCGCGACGAGCCTGATGCAGGAGATCTACTCCGAGCCCGTCAAGCCGGAGCTGATCGGTCGCCGGGTCGAGGAGATCAAGGGCCGCGGGGTCGTCGCCGCCGGGTCGCTGACTCCGCAGCGGGTCCGCGACCACTACGGGGTCGCGCTGGAGGCCGGTCTCGACATCCTGGTGATCCAGGGCACCGTGATCTCCGCCGAGCACGTGTCGTCGAACACCGAGCCGCTGAACCTGAAGGAGTTCATCGCCGCGCTCGACGTCCCATGCATGGTCGGCGGCTGCGCCTCGTATGCGACCGGGCTGCACCTGATGCGCACCGGCGCCGTCGGCGTCCTCGTGGGCGTCGGGCCGGGTGCCGCGTGCACGACGCGCGGGGTCCTGGGGATCGGCGTCCCGCAGGCCACCGCGATCGCCGACGTGTACGCGGCGCGCTCGCAGCACATGCTGGAGACCGGCAACTACTGCAACGTGATCGCGGACGGCGGGATGCGGACCGGGGGGGACGTGGCGAAGGCGGTCGCGTGCGGCGCCGACGCGGTGATGATCGGCTCGCCGCTGGCCCGCGCCAAGGAGGCGCCGGGCCGCGGATTCCACTGGGGAATGGCGACCTTCCATCCCTCGCTCCCCCGCGGCACGCGGGTGGCGACGACCCAGGACGGGACGCTGGAGCAGATCCTGATCGGCCCGGCCGAGGAGAACGACGGCACCTTCAACCTGATAGGCGCGCTTCGGACCTCGATGGCCACGTGTGGGTACGAGGACATCCCCTCGTTCCACCGCTCCGAGGTGATGATCGCCCCCGCGCTCCAGACCGAGGGCAAGCAGCTCCAGCGCGAGCAGTCGGTGGGCATGGGGTCGAACGGCCGCGCGGCGGTGTCCACGGGGGTAGCCGTCTCGGATGACTGACCCGACCGCTTCCGCTACGACGGCGGCGGTGGGAGGAGAGCGGCCGGAGACGAACGGCGCGGGCCCCGTCCGTGAAGAGGTACTGGTCCTCGACTTCGGCGGCCAGTACTCGCAGCTGATCGCGCGGCGGATCCGCGAGTGCGGCGTGTTCGCGGAGCTGCTTCCCCACGACACCGGCCTCGACGCGATCCGAGCGCGGCGTCCCGCCGCGCTTGTGCTGTCAGGCGGCCCGGCTTCCGTGTATGAGGATGGCGCACCCGAGCTCCGCACCGAACTGCTCGAGCTCGGGGTGCCGGTGCTCGGCATCTGCTACGGGATGCAGGCGATGGCGCGCAGCCTCGGTGGCCGGGTCGAGGCGGCGGAGGCGGGCGAGTTCGGTCGCACCCCGCTCACGGTGCGCGACGGTGGGGGGCGCCTGCTCGCGGGGCTGCCGAGCGACCAGCAGTGCTGGATGAGCCACCGCGACACGGTGTTCGAGCCGCCGCCGGGCTTCACGGCGCTGGCGTCTAGCCCGGGCTCGCCGGTTGCCGCGCTCGAGAACCGGGAAGGCGGGCTGTACGGGATCCAGTTCCACCCCGAGGTCGTCCACACCCCCTACGGGACGGAGATCCTGACCCGGTTCCTGCGCGACATCGCCGGCTGCCGCGAGCAGTGGTCGCCGGCGTCGGTGATCGAGGAGCAGGTGGAGCGAATTCGCGCCGCGGTCGGGGAGGCCGGCGTGATCTGCGGTCTGTCGGGCGGCGTCGACTCCGCGACCGCGGCGGCGCTGGTACACCGCGCCGTCGGCGACCAGCTCACCTGCGTCCTGGTCGACCACGGGCTGCTGCGAAAGAACGAGGCCGGCCAGGTCGTCGAGGCGTTCCGCGAGGGGCTGGGGATCCCGCTCGTGCACGTCGATGCATCGGCGCGGTTTCTCGACCGCCTCGCCGGCGTCGTCGACCCCGAGCAGAAGCGCAGGATCGTCGGCGAGGAGTTCATCCGCGTGTTCGAGGAGGAGGCCGGGCGGATCGAGGACGCGCGCTTCCTCGTCCAGGGGACGCTGTACTCGGACGTGATCGAGTCGGGCGGCGACGGCCGCACCGCGGCGACGATCAAGTCGCATCACAACGTCGGCGGTTTGCCCGAGGATCTGGGGCTCGACCTCGTCGAGCCGCTGCGGATGTTGTTCAAGGACGAGGTCCGCAAGGTCGCACAGGAGCTCGGGCTGCCGGACCGGGTCGTATGGCGCCAGCCGTTCCCCGGGCCCGGGCTCGCGATCCGAGTGGTCGGCGGCGAGGTGACGCGCGAGCGCCTCGACATCCTGCGCGACGCCGACGCGATCCTCCAGGAGGAGATCCGCGCCGCGGAGCTCTACCGCGAGCTGTGGCAGTCGTTTTGCGTGCTGCCGGTGGTGCGCTCGGTGGGAGTGCAGGGCGACGAGCGCACCTACGCGTACCCGATCGTGATCCGCGCCGTCACCTCCCAGGACGCGATGACCGCCGACTGGGCGCGGCTTCCCTACGACCTCCTCGAGCGGGTCTCGAGCCGGATCATCAACGAGATCCGCCACGTCAACCGCGTCACGCTCGACATCTCCTCGAAGCCGCCCTCGACGATCGAGTGGGAGTAGCGGCCGCCCGCCCGGTCAACGGTCGTCGGGCACCGGGAAGAGTCGCAGGAAGCGCGTGACCGCGGGTCTCGTGCCGTCGATCTCGACCTCCCCGGAGCGCAGCCCGTCGGCGAGGCGACGCCCGTGCCAGAGCATCGCCGCCAGCGTGCCGGGATCGGTCTCGATGGTCGCATCGGGTTCCGGCTCCTCCCCGCGCGCGACCTCGAACCTGCCGTCGGCTACCCGGGCGCGAAACCGCTGCCCGTCGAGGCGGAGCTCGTAGGTCGCGTCGAGGCCGTCGGCGGCAGCGGGATCGAATGTCGTCATCAGTGCGATCACCATCGAGTCGGTGCCGAGCTTCGCGTCGCCCGGAGGGAACGGCGCACCGCTGCCCCAGCGCCCGAGGGAGAGAACCACCGGTTCTAGGTCGTGACCGCGGTCGGTCAGTTCGTAGACCCGCGAGCCCGCCGGCGGCGCGAGCGTACGGCGCCGCACGATCCCGTCCCGCTCGAGCTCGCGCAGTCGTTGGGAGAGGACGTCGGCGCTCACGTGCGGAAGGCCACCCCGCAGGTCGGTGAAGCGCTTCGGGCCGAGCAGCAGCTCGCGCACGACCAGCAGTGCCCACCGCTCGCCGACGACGTCGAGCGCGCGCGCGACCCCGCACCGGTCTCCGTATGTCCGCCGCGCTGTCATGGAGGCGAGCCTAGCCCTCGGTCCGGATCTGGTAGTTGGTTTATCCAACTATCTGGTAGGGTACACCGACTCCAAGACATCTTGATGGTGAGGTTTTAGACACGAGGAGAAGAGGCGATGACCGAGCGCGACGGCTATCAGGCGGGTGTGCCGTGCTGGGTGGACACCGCGCAGCCGGACCCGGACGCAGCGATGAGGTTCTACGGAGGGCTGTTCGGCTGGGAGTTCGAGGGGCCCGGCCCGATGGCGGGCCCTGGCGGCGGCGAGGTGCCCGGTCAGTACTTCGTCGCCCAGCTCCGCGGCCGCGACGTCGCCGGAGTCAGCTCGCGGCCCTCCCAGGGCGCGACGCCGACGCCAGCCTGGAACACCTACATCTGGGTGGACAGCGCCGACGACACCGCGAAGAGGGTGAAGGACGCCGCCGGCGGCGTCGTCGTGGCGCCGTTCGACGTCCCTCCCGCAGGTCGCATGGCGGTGCTCGCCGATCCACAGGGCGCGGTTTTCTGCGCCTGGGAGCCGAAGGATCGAAGGGGCGCCCAGATCGTCAACGAGCCGGGCGCGTGGAGCATGAGCGCGCTCAACGCGCGCGATCCCGACGGAGCGAAGGCGTTCTACGGCGAGGTGTTCGGCTGGACCACCCAGGCGTTCCCCGTAGGTGATATGGAGGCGACGCTGTGGCGGCTGCCCGGCTACGTGGGCGGGAAGCCCGAGCAGCCCGTCCCCCGCGACAACGTCGCGACGATGGCGCCGGTGACGAGCGACAACTTCCCCGACGAGGTGCCGTCGCACTGGGCCGTCGACTTCTGGGTCGGAAACGTCGACGCGACCGCCGAGAAGGCGGCGGAGCTCGGGGGCAGCGTCGTTGCGCCTCCCTACGACCTTCCGCTCGAGGGTCTCTTCAGGCAGGCGGTGCTCGCGGACCCCCAGCGGGCCGCGTTCTCGGTCAGCAGAGTCGGACCGCCCGCTTAAGGATCGCGCACACCGCGATACCCTCCGCGAGTGGCGTCTTCGGAGCAGACCGCGACGGGGTCCGACACGGCGGACGTCGTCCGCACGTACTTCGCGGCGGTTGCGGACCGCGATCCCGACGCGATGGTCGCGTGCTGGGAGCCCGGCGGGGTCGACCGGCTGGTCGGGCTCGCGGAGCTGCGGGCGCCGGACGAGATTCGAGACTGGTTCGCGACGCTGTTCGCCGCGGCGCCGGACTTCACGTTCGAGGTCGTCGAGGTCGTCACCGAGGGCGACCGCGCCGCGGTCCGGTGGCGCAGCCGCGGCACCTTCGACGGGACGGAGAAGTTCGAGGGGATCGCGCCCACCGGCGCCGTGCTCGAGCTCGAGGGCATCGACCTCGTCGAGGTCCGGGACGGCACGATCCGCTCGCTTCATGCCTATCTCAACGGCATGGACATGGCCCGCCAGATGGGTGTGATGCCGAAGGCGGGGTCGCTCGAGGATCGCGCGATGCTCGCCGCGGTCAACGCGCGCACGGCCGCCCGGGACCGTATCCGCCGGCTGCGCGAGCGCTAGCCACCACTAGGACCAGCGGTCCCAGCGGCGCATCTCGCTGAGCGGGTCCCTGGGGCTGCCGTGGTGCCAGCCGTGGGGCCAGATCTCGAAGTGGAGCTGGCAGCCTTCGCCGCGGGCGTTGCCGCTCCGCCCGACCCCGCCGATCCTTTCGCCGGTCCGCACCCGGCCGCCGTCCTTGACGGTCGGCGGGTGGATCAGGTGCGAGTACACGTAGTCGGTGTCGGTCTGGCGGCCGTCGATCACCAGGTAGTGGCCGTAGAGGCTTTCGCTGTAGCCCTTGAACTGCACGGTCCCCCCGCGCGCGGCCTCGAGCCGGGAACCGCAGTCCGCCCAGACGTCCTGGCCCTCGTGGGTGCGACCGCCCGAGCGCGGGACGCCGAACCGATCGCCCCAACTGTGCCGGCCGCGGACGGGGAAGCGGTGGTCGTAGAACCGAAACCTCGCCGCGGAGCGCGCCTCGCCGCCGGCCGGGCCGACCCGAAACCGGTAGCGGCCGGGGTGCCCGGCGACGCCCCGGTCCGTGAGTCCGCTCCAGGCGAGCGAGTGACGCGCGAACGGCGACCGGTCCTCCTCGGTCCAGCTGCGCACGACCTTCTTGTGGCGCACGAGCGTCACCCGCACGTCGAGCGGGCCGTAGCCGCCGAAGCGGTAGCGGAGACGGACCTCGCGCCTGGCGTCGAAGAACGCCTTCGTGGGGCTCGTGGAGCCTGAATCGAGGTTGAAGCTCCCCGGCGGAGGCAGCGCCTCCGCGGGCACGATCTCGAGCCGCGGAGCGGCCGCGTCCCGGCCGGTCGAGTCGAGGGCGCGCGGCCTGCCGGTGACCGCGCCCTCCGGAACGGCGACCTCGACGACATGATTCCCGACGGCGCTCGGGGCGACCATGCGCTCGCCGGCGGCGCCCGCGAACGCGACCTGCGCCACGCCCGCGAGCCGCCGCCCGATCAGCCTCACGGTGGCGCCGCTCGCTGCCTCGCGCGCGCCCGCGCAGCGCTCGACGCACACCACGTCGTCGACCCTCGGCGGCTTAGCCGCACCCTCGCCGGACCCCGCTGCTATGCCGGTCGCGACGAGCAGGGTGCCCGTCGCGGCGGCGACCCTCAGGCCGCCCTCCCTGGGGGCTCTAGCTCCACCTGTCCCACTTCTTCATCTGCTTGGTGACGGAGGGGAGGAAGTTTCCGCCCTCGTACCAGCCCGGCGGCGACCAGATCTCGAAGTGCAGGTGGCAGCCCGACGCATTGCCGGTCTCGCCGACCTGGCCGATCTGCTCGCCGGTCTTCACCCTGTCCCCCTTGCCGAACTCGGACTTTCGCTTCAGGTGCATGTACACATAGTCCCTGCCCGTCTTGCGGCCGTCGATGACGACGTAATAGCCGGCCGCGCCGTGGTAGCCGTTGAACTGGACCTTGCCGCCGCGGGCGGCCTCGAGCGGGGTGCCGCAGTCCGCGAACACGTCCTGGCCCTGGTGGGTGTGGCCGGCGCGCGGCGCGCCGACGCCGTCGCCATACGTGTGCTTTCCGCGGATCGGGAACTTGTGATCGTAGTAACCGAACCGCCCCACGTTGGCGAGGGAGTCGCCGAGCCCTCCGAGGCGGAAGCTGTACTCGCCGCTCTTCGCCGACTTGCCCTCGCTGGTGACCCCGTTCCAGGCGACGGTCTGCTCGGCGCCCGGCTCGACGCCCTCCTCCGTCCAGCTCTCGACGACCTCGGCCGAGCTCTCGCTCACGAGGTCGACGCGAACGTCGGTGGGCCCGTTGCCGTTGAAGATGTAGTGCAGGGTGGGCTTCCCGTCGCCGAAGAAGTAGGACTTCTCGGGGCTGACGCTCGACTCGGCGAGACGGAACGAGCCGGGCTCGGGCAACTCCGACTCGGGCACGATCCGAAGTTTGACGGGTGACTTCGCGACCTCGCCGAACTCGTCCAGCACTCTCGGCTTGCCGTCCTCCGCGTCATCGGGGACCTTCGCCTCGACGTTCCTGGAGCTGACCTCGGTCGGCTCCACCGTGCTTCCGCCGCCCGTCGAGGGGAACTTGACCTTGTCCACGGCCTTGAGGCGCTTGCCCGAGATCTCGACGGTGGCTCCCGGAGTCGCCTTGCGCAGCCCCGCGCAGCTCTCGAGGCAGCTCACGTCGCGCACGGTCGGCGGCTTGGGAGCGGTGACGCCGCCGCCGCTGGCTCCACCGCCGGTGCCGGCGAAGGCGACGCCGCCGGTCGCTGCGACCCCCGCCGTGACGAGCGCAACGCCAAGTATGAAGTTACGGCGGCCCATCCAGGCCCGCTGTTGCGCGGCCAAGCGCCCGAAACCCTCTCTTTCTCGTGCCTACGGGGTTAGCTGTCGGGCTCGCGCTGAAAGAGCTGCGCTACAGACCCTCTTGGTCCGATTCGCCCCGGGGCGTCCAGCCCCTTTTTGGTTCCCCCGCTCCCTCGCGGCAGGGCCACGAGGAATTCGGCAGGTCCATTTAGGCGCGGGGAGTATATAGACGCTGACGGCGGAGTGCACATAAGAAGCAAACAAATCGCAAACAATCCGCACGCAGGGGGAAAACATACGTCGCGGCGCGCCCACCGCTCGCGCCGCGCTCGACTATCATCGTTGGCCCGCGCGCGCCGGTTCGTGCGCGGTTTTTTCGGTCCCGATGAGGACATTCGTCGCCACACCCGAGACCCGCCAGCGAGACTGGTACGTCGTCGACGCCGAGGGTAAGACGCTCGGCCGGCTCGCGACCCAGATCGCGGACACGCTGCGCGGCAAGCGCAAGCCCGAGTACACGCCGCACGTCGACACAGGCGACTTCGTGGTCGTTGTCAACGCCGAGAAGGTCCGGGTCACCGGCGACAAGCGCAACGCAAAGCTCTATCACCGCCATAGCGGGTATCCGGGCGGGCTGCGCACGCGCACCCTCGGCGAGATGCTCGAGCGCCGGCCGGAGGAGGTGATCCGGCTGGCGGTGCGAGGAATGCTGCCGCGCAACCGGCTCGCGCGCCAGCAGCTTCGAAAGCTCAAGGTCTACGCGGGGCCCGATCACCCGCATGCGGCGCAGAAGCCGGTCGAGCTGGAGGTGGAGTGATGGGCGACGAAGAGCGCCAGCACGAGACGCCCAAACAGCCGGAGCCCCCGGAGGCGCCAGAGCAGCCCGAGGCGGAAGCCGAGCAGCCCAAGCCAGAGGCCGAGCAGCCCGAGGACACGACCGAGCAGCCGGAGGCCGAGGAGCCGGAGGCGGAGGAACCGGCCCCTTCCGAGGACGAGGCCACGGCGGCGGAACCGCCCGCCGCCGAGCAGGAGGCCCAGGCCGAGCGGCCACAGGGCGACCAGCCCCCGGGGGCCGAGCTCGAGCCGATCGCGATCGAGGAAGAGCGCGAGCTCAGCACGGAGGAGCGGGCCCGGCGCGAGGCCGAGGCCGAGGAGCGCGCCCGCAGGGAGGCGGAGGCGACCGCCGAGGCTGGCGAGGAGCCGGCGCCCAGCAAGGCGCCCAAGGTCCGGTTGGAGGGCGAGGCCCGGTTCCGCGCCACCGGTAAGCGCAAGAGCTCGGTCGCCCGCGTGATGCTGCTGCCGGGCAGCGGCCGTTTCGAGGTCAACCGGCGCGAGCTGGACGAGTACTTCCCGCGGCCCTTCCACCAGACGATGGCGCGCCAGGCCCTCGTCACGACGGGCTACGAGGAGGACGTCGACGTGCGGGTGCGCGTGCACGGCGGCGGGGTGTCCGGCCAGGCAGGCGCCGTGCGCCACGGAGTCGCGCGCGCCCTGGTCGAGATCGACCCCGAGCTTCGCGGCGAGCTGAAGCGGCGCGGGCTGCTGACGCGGGACGCCCGCCGCAAGGAGCGCCGCAAGGCGGGGTTGAAGAAGGCGCGCAAGCGGCCCCAGTTCTCGAAGCGATGAGGCTGCAAACCTTCGCCTGGCGTTGTCCTCGGTCGGTCGCCTCGCTCACTTAGGTCTCAACTAAGCTCGCTTCGCCGACCTCCCTGCGTCCTAGCCAGGCTCGGTTTTTCGCCGCCTCATGACCGCCACCACTCGCAATCGAACGCTCTTCGGCACCGACGGCGTCCGGGGGCGGGTCGGCGAGGTGCTCGATCCCGAGCTCGCGACGGCGCTCGGGCGCGCCGCGGCCGCGGAGACGGGAGTCGACGCGCCCCAGGTCGTGATCGTGCGCGACACGCGCGAGTCCGGGCCGATGCTCGAGCACGCCCTGGCCGCGGGGATCGCGGCCGGGGGCGGGGACGCGTATATCGCCGGGGTCCTCCCGACCCCCGCCGCGTCGATCCTCGTGCGACGCCACGGGCTCGACCTCGCGGCGGTGGTGTCCGCGTCGCACAACCCATGGCACGACAACGGCATCAAGTTCTTCGGGCCGGCCGGGACGAAGCTCGAGGGCGAGGCCGAGGCCCGGATCGAGCAGCGGATCGAAACCGGGACCGAGGCGTCCCGGATCGGCCGGATCCGCGCGCTGGAGGGCGCTCTCGAGGACTACCTGCGCGAGTTGAGCTCGACGTTCGCTCTCGATTTGAGCGGGCGCAAGGTGTTGCTCGACTGCGCCAACGGCGCGACGTCCCGGGCCGCCCCGGCCGCGTTCGGGCGGCTCGGCGCGAGCGTCGAGACGATCGCGGCCGAGCCCGACGGGCGGAACATCAATGACGGGTGCGGTGCGATGCACACCGAGCAACTCGCGGGCCGCATCGCGAAGTCCGGCGCCGACATCGGGTTCGCGTTCGACGGCGACGGCGATCGCTTGCTGGCGGTGGACCGCACGGGCCGCGTACGCGACGGGGACGAGATCGTCGCGATCGTCGCGCGGCATCTGCACGACGCGGGCCAGCTTCCGGGTGGCGTTGCCGTCACGGTGATGACGAACTTCGGGTTCCGCGCGGCGATGGCCGACGCCGGAATCGAGGTCGCGACCACCCAGGTCGGCGACCGGTACGTGATCGAGGAGCTTCGTGAGCGCGACTGGGTCATCGGCGGCGAGCAATCCGGGCACGTGGTGTGGACGGAGTTCGCGCCCACCGGCGACGGGATCGCCGCCGCGCTGCTGCTCGAACGCGCGCTGAACGGCGCCGACCTCGCCGACGTCGTGCCGTTCGAGAGGCTCCCGCAGAGGCTCGTGAACGTGGAGCTAGCCGACCGCGACGCGCTGGACGCTGCAACCGGGCTGTGGGAGGCCATCGAGAGGGAGGGCGCCGCGCTCGGCGACCGGGGACGCGTGCTCGTAAGGCCTTCCGGGACCGAGCCTCTGGTCCGGTTCATGGTCGAGGCGCGGACGATCGAGGAGTGCGACGCGGTCCTCGGTCGGCTGACCGAGGTCGCCGCGAGAGAGCTCCCGAAGCACTAGGCGGCGTCGCGCAACTCGGCGGGGGCGCCCGGACCGTACTCGGCCCGAGCCTCTCGTACGTCGAGGGGCTTGCCGCACCGCTCGCAGATCCTGCGATCGTCGATGCGGCCACCGCAGCCCTTGTGCACCACCACGACCGGCGGACCGTCGGGCCACTCGAGGTGGCGGTCGCCCCAGTGGAGCAGCGAGATCATCACCGGCCACAGATCGAGTCCCTTCTCGGTGAGGAAGTACTCGTGACGCGGCGGACGCTCGCTGTAGCGGCGCCGCTCGAGGATCGCCTCTTGCACCAGCCACGCGAGCCGCGCCGAGAGCACGTTGCGGGCGACGCCGAGGTTCTCCTGTATCTGGTCGAACCGCCGCCTGCCGTTGAAGACGTCGCGGATCACGAGCAGCGTCCAGCGTTCCCCGAGCAACTCGAGGGCGCCGGCGATCGAGCACACCTGGTCGTAGCGGCGGTTCAGCACTTGTGTGATTCTCGCACACTAGGTTGCATCATGCAACTCACGGCGCTAGTGTGCGTCGTGCAACCGGACGACTCGAGCGAAGGAGGTGCAGATGCGACCCCGGCTCCGACGAAACCACAGGCGCTCGCTGGCTCTCGATCCCCGCACGGTCCGCGTGAGCCAGCGCGAGATCCTCGACGACCTCCTGTACCCGGCTCGGCCGCGAGGGGGCACCGTGTCGCGCCCTCGCTGGTGAGCACCGCGGCCGACGATCTCGCGCTCGGGTTCGCCGAGCGCACCCCCGAGACGACGAGATCGCGCCTGCTCACGTGGCAGGACCCGGTGCCGAGCGCGGCCGCGGGTGCGGAGATGGCGGGAATCGACTACATGCGCGCGTTCGCGGACGGCGAGCTGCCACCGCCGCCGATCGCCGTCACGATGCGCGCCCGCCCGCTCGAGATCGCCGAGGGCAGGGTGGTGTTCGAGGGCGAGCCCGGGGAGGAGCACTACAACCCGATCGGCGTTGTCCACGGCGGCTGGGTGTCGACCCTGCTCGACTCGGCGCTCGGGTGCGCGGTGCACACCACGTTGCCCGCCGGAGTCATGTACACCACGCTGACGCTGGAGACGAAGTTCGTCCGCCCGATCAGCCGCGAGACCGGCGTCGTGCGCTGCGAGGCGGATGTCCTCCATCGGGGTCGCCGGCAGGCGACCGCCGAGGCGCGGGCGGTCGACTCGGGCGGGAAGCTGCTCGCGCACGGGACCGCCACCTGCATCATCTTCGGCGGCTAGCGGCCGGCGCGGACGGAGCGCTGCGGGCGTTGGGCGGTGCTCTATCTTCCTTTGCCTCCATGTGCGGCATCGTCGGATACGTGGGGGGGCGCCCCTGCCGCGATCTCCTGATCGCGGGCTTGGAGAAGCTCGAGTACCGCGGCTACGACTCGGCCGGGATCTCGCTGATCGTCGACGGCCGGATCGAGACGGTACGCGCGGTCGGGAACCTGACCAACCTGAGGCGCGCGGTCACCGAGGCGGACGGAAACGGGGCCGTCGCAGTGGCCGAGGCCGACTCGACGGTCGGGCTCGCCCACACGCGCTGGGCGACCCACGGCAGGGTCACCGAGGAGAACGCGCACCCTCACGGTGACTGCGAGGACAGCATCCACATCGTCCTCAACGGGATCGTCGAGAACCACTCCGAGCTTCGCCGCGAGCTCGTGGGCGAGGGACACCGCTTCAGCTCGGAGACCGACGCCGAGATCGTCGCCCACCTGATCGAGCGCCACGACGAAGGCGACCTGACCCAGGCCGTGCGCGCCGCGTTCAACGAGCTCCGCGGCCACTACGCGTTCGTGGCGATGCACTCGGATCATCCCGGCGTGATCGTCGGGGCGCGGCGCGAATGCCCGCTCGTCGTCGGGCTCGGCGACGGCGAATCCTTCGTCGCGTCCGCGATACCCGCGTTCCTCGCCGAGACCCGCAAGGCTGTGCTCGTCGAGAACGGCGAGATCGTCACCCTGAACTCGGCGGGCGTCGCGATCACGGACGAGGGAGGGAAGCCCGTAAGCCGGCGTGTCGAGGAGGTCACCTGGGATCAGGCCGCCGCCGAGAAGTCGGGCTTTCCCACCTTCATGCTGAAGGAGATCCATGAGCAGCCCGACGCTGTGGCGGAGACGATCGCCGACCGGCTGCCCGAGCTCGACCGCGTCGACCTCTCGGAGCTCGAGCTCGATCGCGCCTACATCGCGGGCCTGCGCCGGATCGTGATCGTGGCCTGCGGCACGTCCTACCACGCCGGGCTCGTCGGGCGTTACGCGATCGAGCAGTGGGCGAGGGTGCCGGTCGAGATGGACATCGCCTCGGAGTACCGCTACCGCGACCCGGTGGTCGGCCCCGAGGACCTTGTGATCGGTATCACCCAGTCGGGCGAGACCGCCGACACCCTCGCAGCGATGCGACTTGCGCGCGAGCGCGGCGCGAGGGTGCTCGCGATCACCAACATCATGGGAAGCCAGGCGACGCGCGACTCGGACACGGTCCTGTACACGCGCGCCGGGCTCGAGATCGGGGTCGCGGCGACGAAGACCTTCGTCAGCCAGGTCGCCGCGATGTACCTGTTCGGGTTGTGGATCGCAGAGGTCCGCGAGGGCCTCGACCGCCGCGACCTCTCACGCCTGATCGCCGAGCTCAAGTCGATTCCGACGGCGATCGACGCTCTCCTGGAGTCGGTCGACGAGCGGGTGCGCGCGATCGCCCGCAGCCACCACGAGCAGACGTTCTTCCTCTACCTCGGCCGCAACATCGGCCTGCCCGTGTGCCTCGAGGGGGCGCTGAAGCTGAAGGAGATCTCCTACATCGCGACCGACGCGTACGCGGCAGGCGAGATGAAGCACGGTCCGATCGCGCTGCTCGACGACTCGACGCCGGTGGTGTGCGTCGCGACCGACAGCCCGGTGCTCGAGAAGGTGCTCTCGAACGTCGCCGAGGTGCGGGCCCGCGGCGCCGATGTGATCGCGGTCGCGACCGAGGGATCGCTGGCCGTGACCGAGATGGCCGACCAGGTGCTGTTCGTCCCCCGCACCGACTGGGTGCTTCAGCCGATCCTCGCGATCATTCCGCTGCAGCTCCTCGCGTACCACATCGCTCGGCTCAACGGGCTCAACGTCGATCAGCCGCGCAACCTGGCGAAGACCGTTACCGTCGAGTAGTGCGCACGACGACATCGTGCGTTCGTGATCGGCCTGAAATAGCCGGGTACGCTTCCGCCCGGACCATGTCCCGCGGAGTCGGTATCGACCTTCTCGAAGTGCGCAGGCTGGAGCGCGCGATGGAGCGCCACCCGCGACTCGCCGATCGTGTGTTCACCCCCGACGAGCTCGCCTACGCGCGGGCACGAGGGCGCCCCGGACGACACCTCGCGGCGCGCTTCGCCGCCAAGGAAGCGGCCGTCAAGGCGCTCGGCCTGCGCAACTTCGGCCTTCGCGACATCGAGGTCGTCGCGGGCGAGCCGCCGACGCTGCGGCTCCAGGGCCGCGCGGCCGACGCCGCCCGCGAGCGCGGGGTGGAGCTCCACGTCTCGCTGACGCACTCTCGGGAGATGGCGGCGGCCGTGGTCGTGACCGGCACATAAATCCGCGCCGAACCAGCAAGCGCGAGGAGGCGGAGATACTCGGCCCCTGAGCCGGTTCCTGAGGCGCCCCTGCCTCGCCGGTAGGCTGGCGGCCATGCCGGTCGAGCCCTGGATGGAGGGCGTGTACGACGCCGAGCGCATGCGCGAGCTCGATCGCTGGGCGATCGAGCGCCAGGGCGTTCCGTCCCTGGAGCTGATGGAGGCCGCGGGCTCCGCAACGGCCCGCGCGGCGGGGGAGATCGCGCGGTCCGCTCGTGTTCACGTCGTGTGCGGGAAGGGGAACAACGGCGGCGACGGGCTCGTCGCGGCGAGGAGGCTCGCGGAGACGGGTTACGACGTCGAGGTCCTGTTCCTGTGGCCGACCGACGAGCTGTCCGACGACGCGAAGGCCAACCTGGCGCGGTTCGAGGGGCGATGCCGTCAGGTGGACGCGAGCGAGGTCGGACGTGCGCTCGCCGAGACAGGGGTCGTCGTCGACGCGATCTTCGGCACCGGGTTCAGCGGCGCCCCGCGGGCGCCGGCCGACGCGGCGATCGAGGCGGTCAACGGAGCGGACGCCCCGGTGGTTGCGGCGGACATAGCGTCCGGTGTTGACGCTTCGACGGGCGAGGTCGACGGGGCCGCCGTGGCCGCCAACGTCACGCTCAGCTTTCACGCAGCCAAGCTCGGCCACTGGATCGCGCCCGGAAAGTGGCGCACGGGCGACGTCCAGGTGGCCGACATCGGGATCCCGGCGGGCAGGCCCGTCGAGCCCGCCGCCGGACTGATCGGTGACGAGGTCCTCGCCCTCGTGCCCCGCCGGGGCCGGGACTCGACCAAGTTCAGCTCCGGCCAGGTTCTGATCGTGGGCGGATCGCGGGGATTGACCGGAGCGGTCTGCATGTCCTCGGATGCGGCGATCCGCGCCGGCGCGGGGTACGCGACGGTCGCGGTCCCGAGTGATCTGGAGGACATCTTCGAGGTGAAGCTGACCGAGGTGATGTCGCGCGGAATGCCGGGTCCGGCAGGAAGCCTCGGCCCCGAGGCCGAGGAGCCGATCCTGGAGGCGGCCGAGCGTGCCGCGGCGGTGGCGCTCGGCCCGGGGCTCGGGCGTGCAGAGCCGGCGTTCGAGCTCGCGCGTTCGCTCGCCCGGAAGGTGAAGGCGCCGCTGGTGATCGACGCCGATGGGCTCAACGCGCACGCGGGCCACCTTGAGTCGCTCGCCGAGCGCGCCGCGCCGACGGTGCTTACCCCGCACGCGGGCGAGCTCGCGCGGCTGCTCGGGAGCGACTCCGACGATGTCGCGGCCCACCGGCTGCGAGACGCGCGCGAGGCGTCGGCGCGAAGCGGGGCGATAATCGTCCTAAAGGGCGACGACACGCTCGTCGTTGACGGCGAGCGGGTGGCGATCAACCGCCGCTCGAGCCCGGCCCTCGCCACGGCGGGTACGGGCGACGTGCTCACCGGTGTCGTCTCGGCACTGCTCGCGCGCGGGATGGAGCCGTTCGCGGCGACCTGCGCCGGGGTCCTCGCGCACGCTCGGGCGGGCCGTGCCGCCGGCGAGCGGGTGGGGACGGAGTCAGTGATCGCGACCGATGTGATCGACGCCGTGCCCGCCGGGCTCGCCACCCCGTGACGGGGCTCGGCGTATCGCACGAGGACACACCCCCACACAGGGCGGTGGCGCTCGTCAACCTGGGCGCGATCGAGCGCAACTGCCGGAGACTGGGTCGTGAGCTCGGCGGAGGCTCGGTCCTGTGTGCCGTCGTGAAGGCCGACGGGTACGGCCACGGCGCGAAGGTGGCGGCGCGGGCTGCGCTCGAGGGCGGCGCCGGCTGGCTCGCCGTCGCGGCGGCTTCGGAGGCGACCGAGCTTCGTCTCGAGTTCCCCGAAACCCGGATCCTTGTGATGGGTGCGCTGGCCACGGGCGGGCGGTCGGCAGACGACGTCGAGAACGCGCTGGGGGCGCGGTGCGACATCGCGGTATGGCGGCCGGAGTTCCTGGCCCACGTGGCGGAGCTCGGCGAGACGACGCTGCTCAAGCCGCGGGTCCACGTCAAGTACGACACGGGAATGGGCCGGCTCGGGGAGCGCGACCCGGAGGTGGTTCGCGACCTCGTTCGCGTCGCGTCCGAGGACGAGCGCGTCGAGCTGGCCGGGGTGTGGACCCACTTCGCGACCGCGGACGAGCCCGATTCCGAGTTCTTCGACGAGCAGCTAGGCCGCTTTCGCGAGCTCGCCCTGCCGCTGAAGGAGGAGCATCCGGAGCTGATGCTCCACGCTGCGAACAGCGCCGCGACGCTGCGCGACCCAGCATCCCATCTCGACATGGTCCGATGCGGGATCGCGATCTACGGGCTCGACCCGTTCCAGGAGGATCCGGCGGAGCGCGAGCTCGAGCCCGCGCTCGAGCTGCGCTCCTATGTCGCCGCGGTAAAGCGGTTCCGCGAGGGCGACAGCGCCGGGTACGGGCGGGCGTGGCGGGCGCCGCGCGACACATGGGTCGGCGTGCTCCCGATCGGGTACGGCGACGGCGTGCGGCGCGGGCTGAGCAACGACGCCGACGTGCTGGTCGGGGGGCGCCGCTACCCGCTCGTGGGCACCGTCTCGATGGACAACATCACGGTCGACCTAGGGCCGGAGACGGAGGTCGAGCCCGGAGCAGTGGCCGTATTGATCGGCGCACAGGGGGCGCAGCAAGTCCTCGCCGAGGAGGTCGCGCGCCGTCTCGACACGATCAACTACGAGGTCACGACGGGGATCCTGCCGCGCGTGAACAGGGTCGCGGTGAACGAGACACGATTCGACGAGGGCGCGTGACGACGGTCGAGGAGACGCTCGCCGCGGCGCCCGCGGTCCAAGCCGCCAGGGCGGCGATCGGCGCGCGCGAGGGGATCTGGATCGTCGGGGGCGCCGTGCGGGACGCGCTCCTGGGTCGCGAGGTGACCGACGTCGACCTCGCCGTCGCCGGCGACCCAGAGCAGATCGCGCGGTGGCTCGGGCGGGCGGCCGAGGGACACGCCTTCGAGCTTTCAGGGGAGTTCGCGACGTGGCGCGTTCAGGCGCGCGAGGCGCCGTGGCACGTCGACGTGGCGGCACTCCGCGGCGACGCGATCGCGGAGGACCTCACCGCCCGCGACTTCACGCTCAACGCAATCGCGGTCCCGCTCGCCGGTGGCGATCCGATCGATCCCACGGGCGGCGTCCGGGACGCCTCGGCCGGCGTGCTGCGGGCCGTCTCCGACCGTTCGTTCTACGACGATCCGCTCCGGATCATGCGCGCGGCGCGAATCGCCTCGGTGCTGGAGCTCGAGCTCGATCGAGCGACCATCGAGCTGGCGCGGCGGTTCGCCGCGCGAGCCGCCGAGCCCGCCGGCGAGCGCCAGCTCGCCGAGCTGCGGGGGATCGTCGCCGGCCCCGACCCGGTCCGGGGCGTGAGCCTGATGGACGAGCTCGGCGCCACGTCGGCCGTCCTTCCGGAGCTCGACGCGCTCCGCGGAGTTGAACAGAACCCCTACCACCACCTCGACGTCCACGATCACACGATCGAGGTGCTCGCGCGGGCGGTCGAGCTGGAGGCCGATCCCGGCGCGGTGCTGGGGAACCTCGCCGACGATGTCCGGGAGCTGCTTGAGGAACCGCTCGCCGACGAGCTCAAGCGATCGGGAGGGCTGCGACTCGCAGCCCTCTTCCACGACCTCGGCAAGCCGCGGACGCGGAGCGTGGCCCCCAACGGGCGGGTCCTGTTCATCGGCCACGACCAGGCGGGCGTGGAGGTCATCCACTCGATCTGCGAGCGGCTGCGCGCAAGCCGCCGGTTGACCTCGTTCCTCGAGTCGCTGACGCATAACCACCTGCGGCTCGGGTTCCTGGTCCACGAGCGCCCGCTGTCGCGCCGCCAGGTCTACCAGTACCTCGTGGCGACCGCGCCCGAGACCGTGGACGTCACCCTGCTCACGGTCGCCGACCGGCTCGCGACCCAGGGGCGGAGGACGCGGTCCGAGGCGATCGAGTCGCATCTCGAGCTCGCGCGGGAGATGATCGCCGAGGGCCTCGCGTGGCGGCGGTCGGGACCGCCGACCCCGCCGATTCGCGGCGACGAGCTCGCCGCCGAGCTCGGGATCGAGCCGGGGCCCGACGTCGGACGGGCGCTGAGCGAGATCGAGGCGGCGCAGTTCGCCGGCGAGGTGGCGTCGCGCGACGACGCGGTCGCGCTCGCCCGGCGGGTGCTGGCGGTCGACTAGGCTGCCCGCGATGGAGGCCTGCCTGTTCTGCGGCATCGTCGCCGGCAACGTCCCGGCGCAGATCGTCGACTCGGACGAGCGCACCGCAGCCGTGATCCAGCTCTTCGAGGCGGCCGACGACATGTCGGCGGCGGAGGGCGCCTTCGACGCTATGGACCCGGCGGACACGCCTGGGACGCGCACCTCGGTCGACCGGTGCGAGATCAAGGCGGCGCTGAGCTAGCTCGAGACATTAGACACCCGTCCTCGAAGCCGCCCGGCTATCGGAGTAGGCGATGTCGCGGGAGAACGTCGACATTGTGCGGGCGGGATCGAGACGTGGAACCGGCGCGACCTGACGATGTGGTTGGCCTTCCTCGGTTTTGGTGGAAGCCACCGTGCCGAAGTCACACATAAGCGCCGTCACGGCACCTATGTTGCCGAGGTGACCGCGCGGGCGCTGCTTGGTGCAACGCTCCCGCGCTTGCTGGTATGGGAAATGGGGTAAGCGCGCGCGTCGCTAACCCTGGGAAGGGACGGACGACATGGGTAAGCAAGAGGCGGTGCTGTCGTCGCCGTCGAACTCTTCGGCGACGCCGGCGATGTCGCAAAACAACGTCGAGATCGTGCGCCGCGTGTACGAGGCATGGTCGGCGGGACTGGAGCGTGACGATCCCGGCGCCGTGTTCGATTCGGAAGACGTGGCTGGCGATTTCGAGTTCGCAATCGAAGGCTTCGAGTTCGAGGGAAGGTCGGTGTGGCGCGGCCGCGAGGGGTACGTCGAATGGTTCCGCACCTGGACCGCTGAGTTCGAGGACTGGTCGCTTCAGCTCGAGCGCTTGATCGAGGCCAGGCACAACCGGGTTGTGGCGCTCACGTACCAGTCGGCAAGGGGGAAAGCGAGCGGTGCGCCGGTCGAGGTGAGACTGGGAAGCGTCTGGGAGTTGAAGGACGGACGCGTCGTTCGGCTGAGGACCTACCTCGATCCCGTCGAAGCCCTCGAAGCCGCCGGGCTGCGGGAGTAGGCGTGGCGGGCTTTGCTACGTGCTGCTAGCCGCTGCAATCTCCACGACCAGCGGCGGCATCGCCAGGTTCTCGAAAACGGGGAACGGCTCCTGGGAGGGCTGGCGCTCAGAAGGCCAGAATGGCCTGAACGCTCGACCGCCGCGCTAGCCGTGGCAGCTTCGCAGGGGGATACTGAGCAAGCGATGTCGCAGGAGAACGTCGAGCTCATCCAGAGGATGTATGAGGCATTTCGCCGGGGCGATTTCGACGGTGCGTTGGCTTACTTCGACCCTGAGGTTGAGGTCGATGCGTCCATGCGGGTGGATGAGGGAATCGGCCGCGGTCGGAACGCTGTGAACACGGTCGTCGGTCGGTGGCTGGCAGCGTGGGATGAATGGCGCGAGGAGATCGAGGAAATGCTCGATCTCGGCAACCGCGTGCTCGTGATCTCCACGCAGCATGGTCGGGCCAAAGGGAGCGGGATCGAAGTAGAGACCCGCTATGCGGTCCTCTATGAAACACGGGGCGACAAGATCACCCGCATGGTCCTCTACTCGGGGCCGGAGGCAGCCCTCGAAGCCGCCGGGCTGCGGGAGTAGGCGATGTCGCAGGCCTCGGACGGTCGGCAGCTGCTCAAGACCGTTGATCGCGCCGAGGTCACGATCGTGATGGACAACTTCGTCGACGTCCTGATGGCCGGGTCGGAGGATGTTCACCGGTACCTCGCCCACGACCTCTCCGATCGCGAGCAGCTCGTGGCCGAGCACGGCTTCTCTGCGCTGGTCACCGTAGAGTCCGACGGGCGGCGGAGTTCGGCTCTGTACGACGCCGGGCTGACGCCGGACGGGCTCGGCCGGAACCTCGACCTGCTGGGCATCCCGGTAACCGACCTGCGGGCGATCGTCATCTCCCACGGCCACGCGGATCACCACGGGGGCCTCGAGGGCCTGTTCGCTCGCTACGGTCGCCGCCGGCTTCCGCTCGTCATCCATCCCGAGGCCTGGCGGGAGCGCAAGGTGGTCTTTCCGACCGGAGCGGAGATCCGCCTGCCCCCGCCGAGCCGGACGGACCTGGAGGCCGAAGGGCTAGAGCTGGTCGAGGAGCGAGGCCAGACGCTGCTTGTGGACGACACGATCCTCGTCTCCGGTCAGGTCGAGCGTGTGACCGAGTTCGAGAAGGGATTCCCGATCCACTACGTCCGTTCGGCGGAAGGATGGGAACCCGATCCGATGATCTGGGACGACCAGAACGTGATCGTCAATGTGAAGGACAAAGGATTGGTCATCGTGTCGGGCTGCTCCCATGCGGGCGTGGTGAACGTGTTGCGCAACGCCCAGCGGATCACCGGGGAGACGAGGGTCGCGGGCTTGATTGGAGGCTTTCACCTCACCGGTGGGATTTTCGAGCCGATCATCGAGCCAACGGTCGAGGCGTTCGCGACCGTCGATGTCGGTCGGATCCTCCCGGCGCACTGCACCGGCTGGAAGGCAGTCCACCTGTTTGCACGTGCGATGCCCGCGAGCTTCGTCCAGCCGGCCGTCGGAACCGTCGTCAGCTTCTGAGGAGGCCGGCGAATCGGCCACGGTCGCGTCCACGGAGACTCGCGGTCCCGCTTCGCGCGACGAGGGTCGAAGTCGGCTTCGGCCGAAGCCCTCGAAGCCGCCAGCTTGCCGGAGTAGGCGCGGCGAGCCCCACTAGGTCGCGTTCTCGAGGTCCGCTCAAGGGTGCCTATCGCGGTCATGGCAAGCTCGAGACCTTCTGGGACGAGTTCTGGTCGACGTTTGAGGACGTCCAACTCGAGACGCACGGTCTCACGGAGGCGGGCTCCGAAGTCGTGGTCTCGAATACGGCCCACCTTCGGGGCCGCGATGGGATCGAAGTGATAGCGAGGAGCACGTTCGTGTTCACGGTCAAGAACGCGCAGATCACTCGCCTTCGGATGTTCCAAGAGCGAGCCGAGGCCCTCGAAGCCGCCGGGCTGCGGGGTAGGGCGCTCACTCCTCGACCAGCGTGCGGAACTCACACATAGCCGCGATCGCGGCCGTTATGTTGGGCACAGTTCCGCGGACGCGTTCGCTCGCGGTGCGGGGATTGCTCCGACAGGGGAGGACGAAAGAATGAAGTTCAACGTAGGTCGGTCGACCACCGAGATTCCGACCGTCGGGATCACGATCCGCCGCCTGGGCGCCGACGACGCCTCCGGCGTCACCCGGCTGGCGCAGCTCGATACCGCCCGTGCGCCCAGCGGCGAGCTGATTGGTGCGGAGCTCGACGGGCATCTGGTTGCGGCGATCTCGATCACGACGGGCGAGGCGATCGCGGACCCGTTCCGGCGCACCGCCGAGATCGTCGACGTGCTGCGGCTGCGCGCAAGCCAGCTCAACCGGCGTCCGCAAACGCGCCGCTCGCGCCTGCTGTCGTTGCTGCGCCCCGCGTGGAACGTCTCGAGCGAACGGTGACCGCGATGACCGACACCCCCTTCGCCCCGACCAGTCATAGGAAGGCGACGCTTACCCTGCTGTCGGGTTGGCCGATGGTTCTCAGGGTCGCGGCGCTCGACTAGCTCGGTGTTCGGCTCGCGCACCCGGCGGTGATCGCGACGCGAAGACCACGCGGGATGAGCCTCCGTCGGGGGTCGACCGTGCGGAACTCACACATAGCCGCGGTCGCGGCAGCTATGTTGCCGACGTACCGCGCAGACGGGGTTTGCTTTGCGTGTTGCGCGGGACGGCAACTACATAAATCGGCCTCGGTGACGCTTGCGACGCCCGGGGTCCTGGTACACGGAGGTTAGAAATGCGCAAGAAGGCGCGGTACAGCGTTTTCGCACTCGCCCTCGGGGTCTGCGCACTGGCGATCCCGGCGACCGCGAGCGCCGGCGGCTACTCGTCGCCCAACGCAATCACCGGCGACTCGAGCAATTCGACCCAGCCCCGCGGCGGAGCCGCTGGCGAGCCAAGCGGCTCGGGCGGATCGCCGCAGGTGGACGCTGGCTCCACGGCTCCGAACGCGATTCTCAGCGGCGCTCACGAACCGTCCACCGCCGAGCCCACGTTCGTCTCGGATTCGACCGGAACCACGAGCGACGGATTCGACTGGGCAAGCGCCGCGCTGGGCGCGGGGACCGCGACTCTCGTCGCGCTCGCGCTGGCCGGTGGCGCGCTGCTCACGATCCGCAGGCGCACCGCCGTCTCCCCGTCCGGGTGAACAGCTGAGGGCTGTTTGCCCTCGGGGGTCCAGGTGATGAGCGCGGAGGAACGAGCCAGCTCCCCTCCGCGCCCATCCACTTGGTCTCGTCGCGATTCGGAATGAGCCCTACCGGTGAAATGCCGTGGCGGGAGAACGTGGAGACGGTCCGCCAGGGCTATGAGGCGTTCAATCGTGGCGATATCGAGTGGATGATTGCCCGTCTGGACCCGGAGATCGTTTGGGAGGACGCTGCCGAAGTACCGGGCTCGTGTAGCCACGGCGGCATCCGCGAGGTGCGGGCCTACCTGGAGAGCTTCGCCCAGCAATGGGAGGAGATCCGTTTCGAGCCGGAGGGGATACTCGTTGCGGGGGAACAGGTCGTTGCCCTTGTACGGATGGTGGCGCGTGGCAGGGCGAGCGGGGCGCCGGTGGACGCCCGTCTCGCCCACCTTTACGACCTGCGGGAGGGGGGCGGGATGAGGGTCTTCAGGGTGCGCACGTTCTTCGACCGCCAGAGAGCCCTCGAAGCCGCCGGGCTGCGGGAGTAGGCGCTCACTCCTCGACCAGCGTGCGGAACTCACACATAGCCGCGATCGCGGCAGCTATGTTCCGCACTTGTGCCGCGGACGCGTTCGCTCGTGGTGCGGGGACTGCTCCAACAAGGAAGGACGGGACGAATGAGGAAGCGCCTCTACGCAAGCGTGCTCGCGGCGGCCGTCGCCGGTCTGTTCGCGGTCGCGATGATCACACCGTCCGCAGCAAGCGCCGCGCCTCGCTCTCCGGCGCCCAATCCCACCCAGCTGCTGACGGGCCTGGAGGGTGGCTCGGGTAGCACCGTGGGCCCCGGTGGCGACCTGTACGTCACGGAAAGCGCCGCCGGCAGAATCTCTCGCGTCGATCCGAGGACCGGCGAGACCACGGCGTTTGCCAGCGGTCTGCCAAAGTCGATCATCGGCATCGGGGGGACGACCGACGTCGCGTTCATCGACGGAACCGCGTATGCGCTGGTCACCGTTGTCGGCCCCGACGTCGGTGGCAGTGACGTTGTCGGCATCTATCGGGTTGACGGTCCCGACAGCTTCACCGTCGTCGCGGACATCGGCGCGTTCGCCTCGAGCAATCCGCCAGGATTTCCGGTTGACCTCCCAACCGGAGTGGAGTACGCGCTGCAGACCTACCGTGGCGGGTTCTTGGTCACGGACGGGCACCACAACCGGGTTTACCGGGTCACGCTCGACGGCGACGTCACCGAGATGATCGCGTTTGGGAACATCGTCCCGACCGGGTTGGCGGTATCAGGCAAGACGATTTACATGGCCGAGGCCGGCCCCGTCCCCCACGAGCCCGAGGACGGAAAGGTGGTGTCTTTCGGGCCGAAGTCATCCGCCGCCAAACAGGTGGCCTCTGGTGCCAGGCTCCTCGTCGACGTGGAGTTTGGCCGCCGTGCCGACCTTGGCCGCCGTCGCGACCTCTTCGCCCTCTCGCAGGGCGCCTTCGGTGGCGGCCCTCCGGCTTCTCCAGCGCTGCCGAACACCGGCAGCCTCGTGAAGGTGAAGGGGAACGGCACCTTCAGGGTCGTCGCCGACGGCTTGGACCGGCCGACCTCGGTCGAGTTCATCAAAAACCGTGGCCATCGTCGAGCGTACGTCGTCACCCTCACCGGAGAGATCTGGAAGGTCAAGAACGTCTTCGGTCGTTGAGGTTGAGCTTGAGTTCGACCAGGGCCTGCACTTCCGCGATGGCCTGACCGACGCATTGCTTCTTAACCGCGTTGAAGCCCTCGAAGCCGCCGGGCTGCGGGAGTAGCCGTGGCGAGCTTCGCTACGCGTCTCTAGCGCATCTCCACCGCGCCCACCGGCCAGAGGAGCGCGGGGCTGCGCGGGGGCAGGTCGGCCGCGACGACCTTGTCGCCGTCGATCATCGCGGCCTCCTGCTCGCGCGACAGCCGCTCGTACTCCTCGATCTCCTCGGGCATCGGCGACGCTGCCGGGGCCGGGAACCGGCCTACCGTCTCCCGGGCGGCGGGCCCGGCGCCGGACGGCTAACCGGGGGGATGCGCGGTGCGGTCCGTACTGCCGCTAGCTGGACCTTCGTCTGTCTCTAATAGGCTGCGACGCCGTGGAAGCGAGCAAGGGCGACTGCCTTTTCTGCGGCATAGTCGCCGGCGACGTCCCGGCGCAGATCGTCGACTCGGACGACCACACGATTGCGTTCATGGACATCAACCCGGCGACGCGCGGTCACGCGCTGGTCGTGCCGCGCAGGCACTCGACCGACCTGTTTGACGTTCCAGAGGACGACCTGCTGCGAACGATGTCGGCTGCGCGCCGTCTCGCGTCCCGTATTACCAAAGCGCTCGATCCCGATGGCTTCAACGTCCTCAACGCATCCGGGCCTGCCGCCTGGCAGACGGTTTTCCACTTCCACCTGCACGTGATCCCCCGCTACGAGGACGACCCGCTGAAGCTGCCGTGGATCCCGCGCGGCGCCGAGCCGGAGGAGATCGCGGCGGTGGCGGACACGATCCGCGGAGAGTCGACGACATGACCGAGGCGCCCGTGGTCCGCATCGAGCGCGACGGCGCCGTCGCGTCGATGATCCTGCACGACCCGCCGCTCAACTTGTTCGGCGCGCGCGCCTTCGCCGCGCTCAACGAGTGCCTCGACGAGGTCGAGGGCTCTGACGCGCGCGCGCTCGTGTGGCGGGCGGAGGGAGAGGTGTTCACGGGCGGCGCGGACGTGAATGTGTTCGCGGGGGCGGACCAGGCGCAGGCGAGCGAGATGTTCAAGCCACTGCTCGGCGCGGTGCAGCGCCTCGAGGCGCTTCCGTTGCCGACCGTGGCGCTGGTCCACGGCCTCTGCCTCACGGCCGGGCTCGAGGTGTCGCTTGGCTGCGACATGATCTGGGCCTCCGAGTCGGCGCAGTTCGGGCTCGTGGAGGCGGTCGTCGGCCTCACTCCGGGCGCCGGCGGAACGCAGCGGATGGCGGAGCGCGCCGGACCGGGGCGGGCGCGCGAGTTCGTGATGACCGGCGGAATCTACGACGCCGCCACGCTGGAGCGCTGGAACGTCGTCAACCGGGTCGTTCCGGACGACGAGCTGCTCGAGAAGGGGATGCGGTTCGCCCACAGGCTGGCCGCGGGGCCGACGCTCGCACACTCGGCCACCAAGCGGATTGTGCGCGGCTACCTCGAGGGTGGCGTGGAAGAGGCCGACCGCGTCACCGCGGAGGCGGCCGGCGGGCTTTTCCAGACCGAGGACCTACAGCGCGCCGTGCGCAGCTTCCTCGAGGAGGGACCGGGCAAGGCGACGTTCGAGGGCCGCTGATCGCGGTGGCGGATTAGGACACGCTCGCTAACCTGCGCGCCGATGGCGAAGGAAGAGAAGATCGAGATGGAGGGCGAGGTCACCGAGGCCCTCCCGAACACGATGTTCAAGGTCAAGCTCGACAACGATCACGAGGTTCTCGGCCACATCTCGGGCAAGATGCGGCGCCACTACATCCGCATCCTCCCCGGCGACCGCGTGAAGATCGAGCTCTCGCCGTACGACCTCGACCGCGGAAGAATCACTTACCGCTACAAGTAGCCTCTCGCTGCGGCGGGGTCGGGGTCGGCCATCTCCAGCAGGAGGGTCGTCCACGCGAACTTGCGCGCTCCCTGGCCCGCGCCCGTGGTCGGGTGGTAGTACTCGCGCATCCCCTCGCGGAGCGCGGCGTCGCCCAGCGCGCGCGTCATCGCCGCGGCCTCGTCGTGGTAGCCGAGCCGCTTCAGCCCCATCCACACGAGCCACGCCGAGTTGACCCACGAGGGGCCGCGCCAGTAGCGGCGGAAGACTCCGCGCGAGTGATCGGACTGGAAACTGGGCTCGGTCGCGGCCACCGACGGCGGCGGGACCGGCAGCCAGAACCGCCGCCTGTCGAGCAGGTGCTCCTCGACAAGGCGGCGTCCGATGTGCTCGGGAAGGTCCGGCAGCGCGAGCGGCGCAAGCGCCGCCCACGTCTCGACCGCAGGCCGCAGCCCCGACGGCCGCACCTCGTCGACGAACAGGCCGCGCCCGTCGTCGTAGAGCCGATCTACGATCGCCGGGGTGATCGACGGCGCGCCCACCGCGCGCAGGGACAGGCACCACAGCACGTTCACGACCGTCTCGCACAGAATCGGACCTCCCGCCGCGAGCACCTTGCGCGCATCCCAGCCCAGCTTGTGATTGCGGCGCACCAGGCGCGCGAACCCCGGTAGCCCGTGCGCGCGCCGCCCCCACACGGGGTCGAACTTCGGCGACGAGTCGAGCCCCGACTCGTCGGGCTGCACGACCCACAGCAGCCCGTCGCCGTCGAGGTCGCGGTTGCGCCGCAGCCATTCGTGGTGGGCTGCGATTCGGGGCTCGGCGGCGGGATCTCCGACGGCGATCCTCCACGCCCATGCGAGCAGCGGCGGCTGGATCGTCTCGGTCGCAGCCGACGAGCGGTCGGGCACGTTGTAGAACGTGCTGCGCACGAGCGAGACCGGGCGGTGCCAGAAGATCGTATGGCCGATGAACCCGTCCCTGCGGCCCCCGCGCATCAGGGTCTCGAGCTCCGCCCGCGCTCGCCGGGCGTCGAAGCGCCGCCACACGATCGCCGCGAAGCACGAGTCCCAGTACCACTGCCACGGATAGGTCCGCGGGCTCGGGCGGGTGTACGAGTAGGGAACGCCATCGCGCTCCCCGACGGTCCAGTTGGAGTCCAGGACCCGTTCGGCGAGGCCCTCGAGCTCGCTCAATCGGCCGTCCGGGCCATCCCGCGCAGCGCGAGCGCGACGAGCAGCGTGGTCAGCCCGGCGAGCGCGAGCAGACCGGGCCATGTCTCAGCCCACGTGACCGGTCCGACGAATCCCTGCCGCGCGGCCTCGACCACCTGTGTGACGGGGTTGTAGCGAGCGACCTCCTGGAGCCAACCCGTGAGCAGCGCGAGCGGCGCGTACGCCGTCGTCGTCAGGATCAGGACCAGCATCCCGGCCTGCATCAACGGCGACGCGGACTGGCTCTTGAACTTCAGCGCGAGCGTCGTTCCCCACGCCGCCGCGACGATCGCCATCCCCATCGTGATCAGGAGCGCGATCGCCAGCCCGCCCGCGCCTGGCCAGTGCACGCCGAGCGAGAAGCCGATCACGAGCAGGAAGGCGGCGGGGACCAGCGCCCGGAAGCTGGCCGACAGCACCAGCCCCGCGAGGAGAACGGGTCGGGGTGCGGGAGATGCAAGCATCCGATCGAACCACCCCTGCTCGATGTCGCGTGCGAGGTTGACCCCGGTCGCAGCGCCGGTGAACCCGGCCCCCTGCATCAGGCTGACAGGGATCAGGAAGCTCTGGTAGCTCTCGCTCGTGAACCCGGGCAGCAGCGTGAGGTTGCCGAACACCGCCGACAGGCCGAGGAAGAAGATCGCCGGGGCGAGCACCCCGGGGATCGCCGCGCCGGGGACCCGGAGGATCTCGTTCAGCGCGCGGCGCATCAGCGCCCGGATCGTCGCCAGGTCGGCGCGCAGGCCCATCAGCCCCTCCTCAGCCGCCCGCGCATCGCCGCCGCGCTGAGGCCGACTCCGAACAGCCCCATGAGCGCCAGCGCCGCGACCCCCTCGAAGAACTGCGCCGCCGAGAAGGTCGAGATCACGAGGTCGCGCACGCCGTCGACGATGAAGCTCAGCGGGTTCCACTCCGCGACCGAGCGCGCCGGCTCGAGCAGCAGGTTCTCCGGGAAGAACGCCGTGGACAGGAACAGGATCACGAACACGAGCGGGAACAAGCCCTGGACGACCGACGCGCTGCCGCTGCGCAGCGCGATCGCGGCCCCGATTCCGCCGAACGCCACCGCGGAGCACGTGACCAGGAGGACGATCAGGAACGCGCCGGCAACGCCGCCCTCGATGTGCGCCCCGAAGATCAGGGCGATCACCAGGAACCAGATCGCGGTCAGCGCGCCCAGGGCGGCGGTCCCCGCGAGGCGCCCGAGCACGATCGCGAAGCGCGAGATCGGCGCCGCCAGCAGACGGTCCGTGAACCCCATCTCGATATCGAGCGCGAGCGCGATTCCGCCGCTGTTGCCGGCGAGCAGCGTTGCCTGGATCATCGCCCCGGCGATCATGAAGTCGAGGAAGCCGTTGACCTCGGGGAACTGCGGCAGGTCCACGGCGCGGCCGGCGCCCCCGACCTGGATCGCGAGCAGCAGGGTGGGGAAGATCAGGATCGGCGCCAGCAGCTGCGGCCGCCTGAACGTCTGCTTGATCGAGCGCAGGCCGAGCGCGCCGATCACCCGGAGCGTGTTCACGAATCGCCCTCCACGGCCTGATCGACCTCCGCCTCGGGACCCTCGGATCCCTCGAGGTGGTACCCGGTCTTGGCGACGAACACGTCGTCGAGGGTCGGCTGGACGAGATCAAGCGACTCGACCACGAGCCCGGCCTCATCGAGCGCCCGGACCACCGGGGCGACGCCCGCCGCGCCACGCTCGAGCTCGACGAGCGCGGCGCCGTCCTTGGCGGGAAGCGGCTTGCCGAACCGGCTCATGATCTCCTCGGCGCGGTCCATCCGCCCATCCGAGAGCACAACCTCGAGGTGCGGGCGGCCGATCTCGGCCTTGAGCGCGTCGGGGGTGCCCTCCGCGACGAGCCGCCCGTCGTCGATGATCCCGACGCGGTCAGCGAGCTTGTCGGCCTCCTCGAGGTACTGGGTTGTCAGGAACACCGTCGTGCCCTCGCGGTTGAGCTTGGAGACCTCCTCCCAGATCGACTTGCGGCTGACCGGATCGAGGCCGGTCGTCGGCTCGTCGAGGAACAGGATCTGCGGCTCGTGGACGAGCGCCGACGCGAGGTCGAGCCGGCGGCGCATCCCGCCCGAGTAGGTACCGACCCGGCGGTCGGCCGCGCTGGAGAGCCCGACGCGGTCGAGCAGGCGCTCGGCGCGGCGCTCGCCCTCGCCCCGAGGGAGCGCGTGCAGGGTCGCCTGCAGCACGATCAGCTCGCGACCGGTCATCAGCGGGTCCAGCGCCGCCTCCTGGAGCGCCACGCCGATCGCGCGCCGCACCTCGCCGGCCTCCTCGACGACGTCGAGCCCGGCGACGCGCGCGCTGCCGCCGGTGGGGCGGAGCAGCGTCGTCAGCATCCGCACCATCGTCGTCTTCCCGGCACCGTTGGGGCCGAGGAATGCGTATATCTCCCGCTCGGGTATCTGGAGGTCGACCCCGGCGACCGCCGTAATGCCGCCGGAGAAGACCCGCTGGAGATCGCGCGTCTCGATTGCCGGCATTGGGCACGATTGTATGGAGCCCCCATCCCCGCTCCGTGACGTGGCGCACGGCGGGCTGTCGCCCGGCTACGCGGCGGCGAGCGCCGGGAAGGCGTCTACGTGCCGGCGGTCCGTCGCGCGCTCGAGCGCCTCGGCCGAGTCGAGCAGCAGCTCGTCGCGGCCCCACGCGGCCTGGAGCTGAAGGCCGACCGGCATCCCGCCCTCGCCGAGCCCCACCGGAACGCTGATCGCCGGGATCCCGGCGAGGTTCGCCAGCCCGCCGAAGCGCGCGTTCGCGGAGTCGGCGGAATGGGTCCCGGACGGAAGCTCGACGGTGGTGTTGTCCAGCGGCGGGCTAACAGCCGGAACGGTCGGCCACGCGATCACGTCCACGTGCTCGAACGCCTCCGCGAGCGAGCGGCGCACGAGATTGCGAACACGGCCCGCGCGTGCGACCGCCGCCGCCGGGACCAGCAGCCGGTACTTCATCAGCGCGCGAGCGATGATGCTCACGTCCTCACCGAGGGCATTGAGCTTCGCCGGGCTCATCGCCGGAAGCTCCTCGGTCTGTCCGATCAAGATCGACGCGATCAGCGAGTGCTCGAGGTCGTCGATAACCACATCGCGGACCGTTGCACTTGTGGCCTCGCCCAGCGCATCGAGCGCCGCCCTGCAGGCGCTGTTCACCTCGGGTTGGCAGTCGTCCCATGGCGCGCCCGGGACTACCCCGATCCGCAGTCCGTTCGCTTCGCCGGCGGAGAGCTGCTCGCCGAACAGGACGCCGGCGAGGAGCCGGCAGTCCGCGGCGTCGGCGCACAGCGGCCCGGACACGATCGTGGTCGTATCGGGGAGGTGGTGACCCTCCATCGCCGAGCGGCCGAACGTCGGCTTGAGCCCCGTGATCCCGCAATACGCCGCGGGATAGCGAATCGATCCAATGCCGTCCGCGCCGACCGCGCCAGCGACGAGCCGGCCGGCGACCGCCGCACCCGAGCCGCTCGAGGAGCCCCCCGGGCAGCGCTCGGTGTCCCAGGGATTGTGCGCGGGGCCGTAGGCGGAGATGTGCCCGGTGCTACCGGCGCCGTACTCGTGCATGTTCGCGACCCCGACGATCACCGCGCCGGCGTCGCGAAGCGCGCGGTACGGCGCCGACTCGCCCGGGTGAGTCGGCGATAGCAGCTCGGCGGCCCCGAGCCGCTCGGCGCGCCACGGCAGCGGCCACTCGTCCTTGATCGCGACCGGAACGCCGCGCAGCGGGCCGTCGGGAGCCTCGGCGAGCATCCGCCTCGACTCGTCGGGAAACGTCGCCACGATCGCGTTCAGCGCCGGGTTGCGATCCTCGAACCGCTCGAGGGTGGCGTCGAGCAGCTCGCCGGGATCGGCGTCGCCCACGGCGATCGCCGCGGCCTGCTCCCGTAGCGGTCGGTCCAGCAGGCTCACGGCCGTGGGGGTTGAGACAGGTCGATGTCCGGCTCCGGGGCAACGTCGTCGAGGTCGGCCTCGAGCAGGGCTTGGATGCGAGGGCGGTAGATCGATTCGGCGACCGCCATCACCGCAAGCTCGGTCTCGTCGGCCTCGATGCCCGCGCGCTCAAACCCGCCCGCGAGGAAGCTCTGCAACCCGTCGTTCCCCTGCATCAAAGCGAGCGTAATGGATGCTCGCCCGCGCTACCGGCCGCGATGCGCAACCATTTCCCGCCGGACGTGTTCCACAGTGCTAGTGACGGCTCTCACAAATGGCGATCGGCACGGCCGCCCAGCCCTGCGCATTTCGGCGGCTGTCTTCGTGCTGCTCGCGCTGTGCGCGGTCTCGGTGCTCGCGGTTCCGGGGCCGGACTCGGCGAGCGCCGCACGCGCGAAGCTGATCGGAAAGGCGAAGGGCAAGGCCAGGTCCGGGTGCCCGACCCCGGAGAACGAGTGCCAGGCGGTTGGGCGCCTGACCGGGTTCCAGACCCGGGCGACCGGCGCCAAGAATCCCTTCGTGGTGCGCAAGTCCGGCACGCTCGTCGGCTGGAGCGTTGATCTCACCGGCCGCCCGAAGCCCAGCCAGCGCAGGGCGTTCGGCAAGCTCTACAGGCACAAGCGGCTCGGAACCGCACCGACCGCTCGGATCGCGATCCTGAAGAAGCGGCGCGGCAAGAAGTACGACCTCAAGTCCCAGAGCCCGCTTGTCGACCTCACCGACCACATTGGGGAGCGGCCGATCATCACGCTGAACAACCCCCTGAGGATCAACAAGGGCGACATCGTCGCGCTGACGATCCCGACTTGGCTGTCGTCGTTCACGGTCGGCGTTCCCGCCAGGCAGAACGCGTGGCGGGCGAGCCGCGCCGGCAACGCGTGCGAGGTCGGAACGAGCGGGGTGCCGAAGCAGAACCTGAAGAAGAGCAAGCCCCAGGAGAACGAGGACTCGAGCAGGTCATACGGATGCGCCTACCGCGGTGCTCGCCTCCTCTACTGGGGCTACTACGTTCCGGGCTCCTAGCTCCTCGGTATCGTTCGCGCGCGGATGCCCGGGGGCCAGAAATACCGGATGCGCGCGCCGGCGTCGGGGCGCGAGGCGATCGTCGCAGCCGAGTCCGACGGCGTGTACGTCGATCGCGAGACCGGCGAGGAGCTGCGTCCGGTGACGCGCGTGCTCCCGCTCGAGCCGTCCGCGTCGGGGCTGCTCCGGACCCCCGAAAACCTGAGGATCTGCAGGCGGTGCGACGAGTTGATCGGCCTCGACGTGACCGACTGCCCGTACTGCGGGCTGCGTCAGCCGGCGCTCGACGGATCCGCGTGAGCCGAGCACTCCGGCGCGGGCCCGCCCTGGCGGCGGTCGTGTTCGTTGTGGCGCTCGCCGGCGCCGGGGTTGCAGGATGCGGCGGCGACGACGACGAACCGGTCGCCGCGACCGCGACGACGACGACGGAGGCGCAGACGACCCAGGCGACACAACCGTCCGGCGACGGCGGCGAGGGTGAGGTCGCCCCGGAGGAAGCGGACCCGACGCCGGCGGACACGGGGCCGACGGTCCCCGAGACGGGGGGCGGGGTCGAGGAGCAGGACACGGAGGAGAACGACATCCCGCCGCCACTGGGGAGCCCCGCCGAGGAGTTCGAGCAGCAGTGCGAGCGGAACCCCGAGATCTGCGATTAGCAACCTGAAGGTCCTGATCTTCCACGGCTACCTGCTGCGCGGAACCGGCAGCAACGTCTACAACGCGAGCCTCGCGCAGGCGCTCGCACGACTCGGTCACGACGTCCACCTGATGTGCCAGGACCGAGGTGCGGGAGAGCTGGGGTGGGTGGACGCGGTGGGCACGTGGGAGCGCGGCAAGCTAAGCATCGAGAGCGCGGCACCCGTCGAGGCGGGGCGGCGCGGGAGCGTCACCGCGTACATCCCCGACATCGGCGGCCTGCTCCCCGTGTACGTGTACGACCGCTACGAGGCGTTCGAGGTGAAGACGTTCGGTGAGCTCACGGATGAGGAGCTCGGCGCCTACATCGACGCCAACGTTGCCGCGGCACGCGACGTCGCAGCGGCGATCGGCGGGGCGGATGCCGCGCTCGCGAACCACCTCGTGATGGGACCGCTGATCCTCGCCCGTGCCGGGCTCAGATTCGCGGCGAAGATCCACGGGAGCGCGCTCGAGTTCACGGTGCGGCCACACCCGCGCTTCATTCCCCACGCAGACGAAGGGATGACGGCCGCGGCGGCGGTTCTGGTCGGATCGAGGCACACCGCGGAGAGCCTGTGGGCGACGCTGGACGGACTCGACCTGCCGGCGAAGACGCGCCTCGGCCCCCCGGGAGTCGACACCGAGTTGTTCGAGCCACGACCGCCTGGCCCGGCGGTGGCGGAGGTGCGCCGGCTCGCGGCCGAGCTCGCGACCGCCGGCACCGACGAATGGGGAAGGGACCGCGCGCGCGCCGCCTCGGCGCTCGAGGCGTGGGCCGGCGCCGAGGGGCCTCGGGTGGTCGTCGTCGGCAAGCTGATCGCGTCGAAGGGGATCGACCTGCTCCTCGCTGCGTGGCCCCTGGTGGCGAGCGCGAACCCGGGCGCACGGCTCCTGGCGATCGCGTTCGGGGAGGGCCGGGAGGTGATCGAGTCGCTGCTCGCCGCGCTCGAGGACGGCGACGTAGATACGGCGCGCGCGATCGCTGCGTCGGGGCTCGTCACCGCGGAGGCCGACCCGGTCCCGCTTCGAATCCTCGACTCGTTCCTGTCCCGTGCGTCGACCGGCTACGCGGAGGCGGCTCGGGCGGCTTCCGGGACGATCTCGCTCGCCGGCCGGCTCGAGCACGGCGAGGTCGCGCGGGTGCTGCCCGCTGCGGACGCGCTGGTGTTCCCGAGCACGTTCCCGGAGTCGTTCGGGATGGTCGCCGCGGAGGCGGCGTCGTGCGGCGTCCTGCCGATCGGCGCCGATCACTCCGGCATCCGCGAGGTGGCGCGTGAGCTCGCCGCGGTGATGCCCGCCGAGCTCCGGGACCTGCTGTCGTTCCCGATCGACGACCGCGCCGTCGTCGCGATCGCCGATCGCCTCAACCAGTGGCTCGCGCTACCGCCGGCGGAGCGGCGGCGGGTGGGCGGCGCGCTGCCGCGTCGCGTACGCGAGCTGTGGAGCTGGGAGAGCGTCGCCCAGGGCGTCATCGCCGCATCGGACCGCCGCCTGGCGGAGCTGCCGCCCGTGCCTGGGCCCTGACCCGATCGCGTGGTCATAGAATCCCCACCGCCGCATGACCCGCGCCACCCTTTTCAGGCTCGTCGTCGCGATGCTCGTGCTCACCGCGGTGATCTCCGTGGTGATGCTCCAATTCGACTGGAACGGGGTCGCGGGGTCGACCGAGGCCGACGACATCGACCTCCTCACCGACGTGATGATCGTTCTGTCGTCGTTCGTGTACTCGATCGTGCTCGTGATGCTCGGGTACAGCATCTGGCGCTACAGAGCGAAGCCCGGCGACGAGTCCGACGGCGAGCCGATCCACGGCAACACCAGGCTCGAAATCGCGTGGACGGTGATCCCGACGGTGATCGTCCTGTTCGGCGCCGGGTACAGCTGGTTCATCCTCGACGAGATCGAGGCCCGGGACGCCGACCGCCTCCAGGTCGACGTCACCGCCCAGCAGTTCGCATGGAGATTCGAGTACCCCGAGGAGGGGGTGACCTCGACCGAGCTCCACGTCCCGATCGACCGCCAGGTCGAGTTCAAGCTCGACGCCCTCGACGTGATCCACTCGTTCTGGGTCCCGGAGTGGCGTGTCAAGAAAGACGCGGTCCCCGGTCAGCCGACGAGGGTCGTCGCGACGCCCGACCGGTTGGGGAACTACGAGGTCGTGTGCACCGAGCTGTGCGGCATCGGGCACTCGACGATGCGGGCGCCGGTCGTCGTCGAGTCGCAGGAGGATTTCGACCAGTGGGTCTCGGACCAGGGAGGCGAGGCGCGCGGAGGCGCCGCCGCGCGCGGCGGGGGACGCGGCGCGGGCACTGTGGCCGCCGAGGGCCAGCAAATCTTCGACGCCCAGGGGTGCAGCGGCTGCCACACGCTCGCGGCCGCTGGCGCGACCCAGACGATCGGTCCCGACCTCGACGAGGTTCTCCCGGACCGCAGCCCGCAGGAGATCGAGCAGTCGATCGTCGATCCCGACGCCGAGCTCTCGCCCGGGTTCAACCAGGGAATCATGCCCGACAATTTCGGGGACGCCCTGAGCCCGGACGAGCTCGACACGCTCGTCCGATACCTGTCCCAGAACGCCGGCCAGGGCGGTGGTGGGCAATAACATCGGGGAGCCGATGCCCGTCGCACTGAAGCAACCCGGCCAGTACCGTGCCTTCCTCGGGGCGCTGATCGGAGGCGCGTTCGGCTTCGCGCTCGTCGTCGTCCTGCGCGAGATCTCGGGCCTGCCCGCGTTCCAGACGGAGCCGACCGGCTACCCGCACGTGATCGTCCCCGCGGTCACCGCGCCGCTCGGCTACCTGATCGGACTCGGGGCGTTCGACTACTGGTTCCGGTGGGCGGCGGGCGCCGCGACGAGGCCCGAGGACCACTCCCAGCACGGTGCCCACAGCTGGCGCGACTACTTCAAGTTCAACACCGACCACAAGGTGATCGGGATCCAGTACACGGTCACCAGCTTCATCTTCTTCTTCATCGGCGGCGCGATGGCGATGGTGATGCGCGCCGAGCTCGCCCAGCCGGGGACTCAGGTCGTCGACCCCGGCGTGTTCAACGGCCTGTTCTCGACCCACGCGGCGCTGATGATCTTCATCTTCGTGATCCCGATCTTCGCCGGGCTCGCGAACTACGTCCTGCCGTTGATGATCGGGGCCCCGGACATGGCGTTCCCGCGCCTCAACGGGCTCAGCTTCTGGCTGCTCCCGATCGGCGGGCTGCTGTTCCTGGCGAGCTTCTTCGTCCCCGGGGGCGCGTTCGACGCCGGGTGGACGGGATACGCGCCGCTGTCGACCGGCGCGCCGCTTGGTCAGTCGTTCTTCAACTTAGGGGTGCAGTTCGCGGGCGCGTCATCGGTGGCCACCGCGCTCAACTTCCTCGTCACGATCATCACCATGCGCGCGCCGGGGATGAATTTCTGGCGCCTTCCGCTGCTGGTGTGGGCGAACCTCTCGACCTCGCTGCTCGTCGTCGCCGCCACTCCGTTCATCGCCGGCGTCCAGTTCATGGTCCTGTTCGACCGCGCGCTGGGGACGAACTTCTTCCAGGCGGCCGAGGGCGGCGACGTGATCAGCTACCAGCACATCTTCTGGTTCTACTCGCACCCGGCGGTGTACATCATGATGCTGCCGGGGTTCGGGATCATCTCCGAGGTCATCTCGACCCACTCGCGCAAGCCGATCTTCGGCTACCGGCTGATGGCGCTGGCGCTGATCGGGATCGTGGTCCTCAGCTACACGGTGTGGGCGCACCACATGTTCGTGTCGGGGATGTTCAGCTGGCTGCGGGTGCCGATGATGATCACGACGCTTTTGATCGCGGTGCCGACGGGGATCAAGATCTTCTCGTGGCTCGGGACGCTGTTCGGGAGCGTGCTCCACCTCTACTCGACCGCGATGCTGTTCGCGCTCGGGTTCATCGTCACGTTCGTGATGGGCGGCATCAGCGGGGTGATGCTGGGAATGGTGCCGCTCGATATCCACGTCTCCGACACCTACTTCGTCGTCGCCCACATCCACTTCGTCCTGTTCGGCGGCTCGGTGTTCACGATCTTCGCCGGCGTCTACCACTGGTTCCCGAAGATGACCGGCCGGATGTACGACGAGAAGCTCGGGCGGCTGCACTTCTGGCTCACTTTCGTCGGGATGATGGGCAGCTTCCTGCCGATGCACTGGATCGGGATGGAGGGGATGCCGCGCCGTGTCGCCGACTACTCGGCTCAGTTCGGCGACTGGAACCTGCTGATCTCGTGCTTCGCCTTCCTGCTCGGCGCCGCGCAGCTGATCTTTCTCTACAACATGGTCGTCAGCTGGAGGTGGGGCCCGCGGGCGACCGGGAACCCGTGGCGCGCGAAGACGATCGAGTGGCAGGTGAGCTCGCCGCCGCCGATCTTCAACTTCCCCGAAGTACCGCGCGTGGTAGGCGGCCCGTACGAGTTCGGCGTGCCGGGCGCGCGCCACGCGATCATGCCCGGCGAGGAGGCCGAGGTGAGGCGTCCCGAGCCTGCGACGGTGGGCGGAGGCAGGGAATGACCGGCGACGACAGGACGGTCCTCGCGTTCCTCGTCGAGGTGGCCGGCGGACGCAGGCTGCTCGAGGCGCTTCGCGAGCGCACCGAAAAGGGAACGGCGGTCGCGATCGCGGCGCCCCAGAACCAGCCGGCGGCGGGCCAGATCGTCGACCAGAACGAGATCCGCGAAGCGGCGCAGAGCCGCGTCGAGGTCACCCAGGCGGTGCTGGGGGAGTTCGGGATCGACGCGGTGGGCGTCGTCATGGATCCCGACCCGCCCCTCGCCCTCGACGACGCGGTGCGGGCGTACTCGCCGGGCGAGATCCTGATCTCGTGCCTGGCGGGGACCCGGTTCGGGCTCCTGCGCCGTGACCTCGTCGAGTGGGCTCGCAGCCGCTACGAGGCTCCGGTGGTCCACATCCCGGTGCGGATAGAGGACGACGCCATTCGCTGGGACGTCACCCACACCCTGGTGGTGGCGACGCAGACGGTCGACAGCCCCGACCTGCTCGAGCGCCTCAAGGGCCGCGCCGCGGAACGGCCCCACCGCTACACGATCATCTCGCCGCGCTCCGGTCAGATCTCCCGCGCCGAGGTGTGCGAGAAGCTCGCCCGGACGCTCGCCGAGCTGTACAAGGCCGAGATCGACGCCACGGGCCAGCCGATGAGCCCTGAGCCGGTGGCGGCGGTTCGAAACGCGATCGAGCACTACCGGATCGACGAGATCCTGATCTCGACCTTTGCGGGCCAGAGCTCGAAGTGGCTCGAGGAGGGCCTGATCGAGAAGGTAAAGGAGATGGCGCCGGACAAGCCGGTGGAGCACGTGGAGTCGGGGCGACGGGTTGAGGCGGCCGCGACGGCACAGTCACCGGTCATCAGTCATCAGTCATCAGGAGAAGGCCAGTAGCCGATGGAGAGCGCATCGGTAGCCGTCGAGCACGTCGAGCACGAGCACGGGCCGCCCGAGGCCCACCAGAGCTCGCGGATCGACCGGCAGACGCTCGGGATCCTGCTGTTCATCGTCTCCGAGGTGATGCTGTTCGGCGCCTTCTTCGCCTCCTACTTCTTCCTCCGCGTCGTCGCCAACGACGGTCCGTGGCCGCCCGACGGGTTCGAGCTCCCGGTCGCCGTCGCAGGGGTCAACACAGCGATCCTCGTCAGCTCGAGCCTCACCGTCCACTGGGCGCTCGAGTCCGTGCGCCGCAACCAGCGCCGCGGCCTGATCCTCGGCCTCGCGGCCACATGGCTGCTCGGGTTCACGTTCCTGTTCATCCAGATCAACGAGTACGTGCACATCGGGTTCAGCGCCCGCGACAGCTCGTTCGGGTCGATCTTCTACGGGCTCACCGGCCTGCACGGCGCGCACGTGTTCGTCGGCCTGCTGCTGCTCACCTTCGCCAACATCCGCGCGTGGCGTGGCCACTTCGGCCCAAAGATGAAGGACCACCTCGGCGTCGAGGTGCCCGGGATCTACTGGCACTTCGTCGACGCGATGTGGATCGTCGTCTTCACGACGGTCTACATCCTCTAGAACCGCTCTAGAGGAGGAGGCGGACTTCATCGCCGAGAAGATCCGTGGCTTCCTCAGTCGCCGCGTCGGATGACGCAGGGTGCAATTGTTTGGGACCTGCCATGAGTGACCGACCCACGAGCGAAGCGCGGGCCAGTAATGAGGAGAGCCTCGGGCGGGCCTCTGGGCCGCTCCGCGACGCCCACGGCCGGGCGATCACCGACCTGCGCGTCTCGGTCACCGACCGCTGTAACTTCCGCTGCCAGTACTGCATGCCCGCCGAGGGGCTGCCCTGGCTCGAGCGCGCCGAGATCCTCTCGTTCGAGGAGATTGAGCGGCTCGTGCGCCTCCTCGCCTCGCTGGGGATCGAGGATGTCCGGCTCACGGGCGGTGAGCCGCTGGTCCGCCGGGAGTTCCCCAAGCTGGTGGCAATGCTGGCCCGGATCGTGGGGCTGAGGGACCTCTCGGTGACCACGAACGGGTACCTGCTCGAGCGCGACGCGGCGGCGCTGGTGAAGGCCGGGATCGGCCGCGTCAACGTCTCGATCGACTCGCTGGCGCGGGACCGCTTCTTCCAGATCACGCGCCGCGACTCGCTGCCCCAGGTGCTGCGCGGGCTGGAGGCGATCGCCGCCTACCCGGAGGTGCGGCCGATCAAGGTCAACGCGATCGCGATGCGCGACTTCACCGAGGACGAGGTGCTGCGCTTCTGCGAGTTCGCGCGCTCGACCGACTACCAGGTGCGCTTCATCGAGTTCATGCCGCTCGACGGCGACCGCGCCTGGACCCCGGACGCCGTGCTGACCGGGCGCGAGATCCGCGAGCGAATCGAGCGGCGCCACCCGCTCGAGGAGCTCCCGCGCGAGCCGCACGCCACGGCCCGGGTCTTTCGCTTCGCCGACGGCGCAGGCGAGATCGGCTTTATCAGCCCGGTCTCGGAGCCGTTCTGCGGCGACTGCAACCGCATCCGTCTGACCGCCGACGGAAGGTTGCGCACGTGCCTGTTCTCGATGCACGAGACCGACCTGCGCGCTCCGCTTCGCGATGGCGCCACGGACGCCGAGCTGGAGGAAATCGTCCGCGACGCCGTGTGGCGCAAGGAGCTCCAGCACCAAGTCAACGAG
>Ga0081538_10000608_pt1 | contig 39645 bp, 33 predicted proteins | sample TabmetS5T2R1_FD_71022 | JGI IMG/M metagenome (GOLD analysis project Ga0081538, IMG submission 71022) | Tabebuia heterophylla rhizosphere microbial communities from the University of Puerto Rico - S5T2R1 | ecosystem: Host-associated > Plants > Roots > Rhizosphere ... | reverse complement strand
GCGCGCGCGGCCGTGGGCAGCCGAGTCGTCGCCGTCACTTTCTTCCTGGACCTCCGTCCACTCGGCTCGGACACGACGAAGCCGTACCGGCTCGACGTCGACCCCGCCCTGCTTCCCTCGGGCGACCATCGCGTGCGCGTGGAGGCCGTCGACAACCTCGGCCGGCGCCGTACGACGAAGCCGAGCTCGGTGACGATCGAGCCCGGCGAATCCGACATCATCGACGCGGCTCCGGGCGCGTCCTTCGCGCGGGCCCGCGACTCTCTCGAGGAGGGCGGCGTCACCGTGCGCCTCGCACCGGGGCGGTACCAGGTGGACGAACTGGAGCTAGGAGACGGCGCGCGCCTGGTCGGGTCAGGGCCGCGGACCGTGCTGGCGCCCGTACGGGGCAAGCGCTACTGGGCGCTCGTCGTCGCGAAGGGCAAGAACATCCGGATCAGCGACCTGACCCTGGACGGCGGGGGCGATACCCGGAAGGACGAAGAGCGCGGCATCGCCGTCGCCGTCTTCGACGGCTCGAGCGACGTCAGGCTCCAGCGGCTGCGGATGATCCGCGTTCGCCACCACGCGGTCAACACCTGGGGCGCCCACTCGAGCATCTCGGTGCAGGACTCGCACATCGAGGGCGGCGGGACGGCCGAGGCGGGAGTCGTTGCGCTCGGCTCGGACGAGACACGGGACACGAGCGTGATCCGCACCCGCGTGCGCGACTTCACCTCGTTCGGCATCCTCCTTCAGCAGCAGGAGTACGGACGCCCGGCCGCGGACCTCCACGGGGTCGTGCTCGACAACGTCGTCAGCGACATCCGTGACCCGTCCCGCGACGGCTGCTGGACGGAGGCAAAGGACGAAACCCCCGGGTGCGGAACGAACGAGGGCGGGATCTGGACGGGCGGCGTCGAGGCCGCGGTGATCGGCAACAAGGTCAGCCGCGCGCGGTGGGACGGCATTCAGACCGTCGGCTCGTCGACGCGCACGACGATCGTCGAGAACGAGATCCGCGACACACGGACGGGCGTCTACCTCGAACACTCGACCCACCGGTCGCTGATCGCGCGCAACCTGATCGTCGATGCCCTGAAGGGGATCCAGGTCGAGTGGTTTCACGAGGGCGCCGGCTCCAAGCGGAACACCTTCGCTCTCAACCGGATCGTCTCGTCGGAGACGGGAATCTTTGTGGACGTCGGCGGTGATCACAACCGCATCGTCGGCAACGTCTTCGTCGGCGGCTCCAGACCGGCGATCGTTCTCCAGGGGTCATCCGGCAATCTCGTCCGGGCCAACCTCAGCTGCCGGATGCGCGGCGGCTCGTTCGTCGGGCTGGAGACCGCTAGGTACGACGACGGCAGCGTGGCGCGCTCGCGCGCCAACCGGGTGAACGGGAACAAGACCTCGGACACCTGTTGAGCTCGGACCACGTCGCACGCGGCACCGCACTGCTCTTCTGGTCGAAGGTCGCCGGCAACGCCGGGTTTTTCGTCGCCATCCTGATTCTGGCGCGCGCACTCGGGCCTACCGGTCGCGGGACGATCGCGTTTATCACGGTGACGACCCTCGTGGCGGCCCATATCGCCAGCCTCGGCGTGGGGGAAGCGACGATCGTCTTCGTCGCCCAGCGCACGGAGGCGCGAGGCGAGCTGCTCGCGAACGTGACCATCTTCATGCTCGTTGCCGGCTTCCTCGCTGGGAGCCTCGCCTGCGGGGCGCTGATCGCACTCGGCGATGCCCGACCGGCCGGGCTCGGCGCGCCCGAGCTCGCGGTGCTCGCGTGCGCAACCGTCGCGGTCGCCCTCGTCGAAGCGGGCTACTGGTTCCTGCTCGGCGCCAACCGCATCGGGTCTGTGGCGCTACTCACCGCGACTGCGTCCTGGGTCTATCCCCTGTTCCTCGTCGTCATTCTAAGTGCCGGTGGCCTGAGCGTCCTGAGCGCAGCTCTGGCGTGGACCGCGGCGGAGACTCTGCGGGCGCTTGCGTTCTTCGGGCTAGCCGCTCGCGGGCTCAAACTTCGCCGGCCGAATCTGCGCCTCCTGATCGAAGCGTTGCGCTTCGGCTGCCGGGCGTGGGTCGGCAGCCTCGCGCGATTCCTCAACTTCCGGACCGACCAGATCCTGATGGGCTTTCTGGCCACAGAAGCGGCGCTCGGCATCTACGCGGTCGCGGTCAACGCCTCCGAGGTGCTGCTCTACCTACCGGCGGCGACGGCGACGGCACTCCTCCCGACGCTCGCCCGGGCCGATGTCGGTGTCCGGACCGAACAGGCGCTTCGCGCCTTCCGCTCGGCCGCCGTGGTCACGGCTGTCGCGGTGGTCGTCGCCGCGCTCCTCGGCCCGGTGTTCCTCCCCTGGATCTTCGGTGAGCGGTTCGACGGTTCCGTGACGCCGTTTCTCCTCCTTCTTCCCGGCGCGTTCGGCTTCGCCGCCATGGCCGTGTTCTCCGAAGCCCTCGTCGCGGGCTCGTCGCCGGGGTTTTCGTCGATCGGTCCGACCGTGTCACTGGGGCTCGGCATCGCCCTCGACTTGGTGTTGATCCCGCGCTTCGGCGCCTCGGGGGCGGCGGCCGCGGCGAGCCTGGCCTTCATCGGCGGCGGCGTCGCGGCACTCGCCGCGTTCCGCCACCGGAGCCCGTTCGCGTGGCGCTCGCTCCTGCTGCCTCGCCGAGGCGACCTGGTGGTGTTCCGGGCGCTCGCGGGCCCGCTTCGCCTAGTTCCGTTGAAGCTTGGCCGCCCTGGCTGACCCGATCCGTCTCAAGAGCTCCTTGCCACCGGGGAGACGCCGCCAGAGCGCGTCGAGGACGGCGGCTGCGACCCGTCCTCGCCCGGTCGCCGGCGCGACGATCGTCTCCAGGCGGGGATCCTCGGTGGGGTAGCGGTACTTGTGACCCTCCTCGCCCCCGAGGAAGCGATAGTCGCCGCCCTGTTCCAGCACCCTGCGGATGCTTTCCACCTCGAGGAGGAAGCCGATCGATTCACGTTCCCAGGCCGGATCGCGGCCACTCTGGTAGGCGAAGTAGGCGTTCTGAAAGAAGAAGCCGTACTTGCAGCCGACAGGGTTCCCGTCGATCTCCAGGATCAGCAGGCGGAGCCAGTCGCGCTCGAGCGCGAGCGCGGCGAACTCGCGTTGGAACGCCTCATGGCTCCCACAGAAGTTGCAGGCATGGTCGCCGAAGCGCACACGATGGAGATGGAAGGCCGCGTCGAGGTCCCGCTCGAGGGTTGCGGAATCCGCGTAGCGATAGCTCACCGAGTGGTCGCGTTCGATCCGATTGCGGGAGTACCGGAGCTTCTGGCGGAAGCGTTGGCTCTGCCTCCCCAGGAGCTCGTCCCAGCCGCCGTCGGGCCGGCGCAGAATGGGATAGCCGGTTCTCCGAACGACGCGGCCGCCGAGGATCCCGGCCCAGTCGCGATCTCCGGCGACCCAGTCGCCGACGAAGACGTCGTAGGGCTCCGCGTCGAGCGCAAGCCCTAGCGTTCGGACCGCGGTCTCGGCATCGTCGTCGCGACAGATCGGCCCGAGATGGTCGCCGTGGCCGTGGCCGACGAGCCGCAGGATCCGAAGGGGCCGCGACGACCAGACGAAGAGCGGGGCGATCGCGTCGATCTCACCGTCGGCCTGCCGGGAAACCGCTACGCGGAGCCTCCGTCCACGGCCGTAGTGCCGCCACCAGAGGTCGTTCCACTCCCAGGTCGAGAAGATGTTGTCGCTCGCGGCAGCCAGTCGCGTCCAGTCGCCCTCGAGGGGCTCGAGGCTGTCGGCCAGCTCGACTCCCGGCGTGTCCACTCGTTGGGTCAGACTGCCGCGTGCCGCAGCCAGCTCGTTCACGCCGTCTAGCGCAACGCTGCGATCAGCACGCCGATCGCGACGATCCCGGCGATGCCGACGATGATGAAGTTCGCCGCGAGTGCCGCAGTCACGAACGAGCTGGGCCGACGCCGCCGGCCGCTCAGGTGCTCCGGAGCCAGCCCTTCGGCGCCGGGCGCCTGCTTGAGCGGCGTGGACGCACGCCCGGACGGGGGTTGATCGCCGCCGCTCCGCCACACCAGCGCCCCGGCGAGGACGTCGGTGATGAACTGGTTCAGGCTGACGCCCTCGCGCTCGGACGCGCGGGTGAGATCGGCATGGAGCGTTCTCGGCATGCGGAGCAGCAAGCGACCGCTGTGGCTGGTCGCCGACTTCGGCTCGGGGATGTCGCGATCCTCTGCGAGCGCCGTCGCGATCCAAGTCGCCTTCGCCGCCTCGATGTCGCGCAAGGCCTCCTCAGCTGTCTTGCCGCGGCTCGTACAGCCCGGGAGCTCCTCGATCGAGGCCGTCCACGGTCGGGCCTTGTCCTCACCGTCCCGGACGAGGAGCATGTGGTACGGCAAGCTCGTATATCGCTCGACCGTGCCGCGCTCGACCGAGCTTTCCGCAGATTTCTCGACGCTGCTCAAAACCCGCTCACCTACTTCGAGAGGAACCAACGACTCCCTGCTCATCGATTGTAGGCCTAGATTGGGAGCATAACTGGAAAGTTAGTCAATCCTGACCAATCTCTACGCGCAGCTTGTCGAGTGCCCGGCGCGTCAGACGGGAGACGTGGATCTGCGAGATGCCCACGCGGCGGGCGATCTGGACCTGGCTCAGGCCCTCGAAGTAGGCGAGGCGAAGCAGCGTGCGCTCACGCTCGTCGAGCACCCTGAAGCCGCGGGCGAGGGCGATTCGGTCCTCGCCGAGCTCGTAGCCGCGCTCGACCGCGATCTCCCGGTCGAACTCGCCGTTCTGGCCGTCGACGAGCTCGGCCACGCGCGCCCTGAGCGTGGGATCGAGCTCCTGCAGGCGGCGCGGGATCCGGATCGGCCAGGCGCGGTCACGTAGGTGGCGCTTGATCTCGCCGTCGATCGTCGGGATCGCGAACGTGGCGAGATCGACTCCCCGCTCGAGCTTGAAACGGTCGATCGCGTTGATCAGCCCGATCGTCCCGACCTGGACCAGATCCTCGAACGGTTCGCCACGCCCGACGTGACGTCGAGCGAGACGCCGAACGAGCGGCATGTACTGGCCGATGAGGCGCTCGCGGGCGGCGAGATCGCCGTGCCGGTGGTAGTCACCGAGCAGCCGGCGGACAGCTGCCCGACGTGCGGTGGTCGTCCGCGGCGCGTGCCTGCGCCTCATGACGACGCCTAGATCGGCAGGTGCTGTCCTCGCTGCGGCGGCTACGGCCATGGCGCCCCTTCCCCTCGAAAGACGTCGAATTGCTCCCCTATCCGACCCTAGCGAGATCGACTTGAAATTTCAACTCGAATTCCGCGGTTGATCGTAAAGAATTTGGGTAGATGTGAGACATCGAAGTGTTCCCGCTTTTCGCATCTATCGCTCGGGCGATCGGGTTCGTACTCCTTCCAGCAGCAGCTGCGTTGACGTTCGTCACGGCGGCGAATCCGGCTCCACCAGCGGCCTCGGGCGGGCCGAGCGCCGCGGACGCCCCTAGCGGCCCGGTCGGAGTCTTTCGGCCTGCGATTCCGCGTCGAATTCGACCGGTACTACGGCAGTATCACGATGGAACATCGGCAGTATCACCAGAAATCACCCCTTCAATCCCCCGCCAGACCTGCTGTCAGATCAATCAGCTGATTTCGTACCAGAGCGGAGGTAAGGCGCGACTAGAGCAGCGAGAACGGCTTGGATTGGCGGAAAACGGCCAATACCAGGCAGGTCCGAGGCAGTATCAGCGCGAGGACTTCATGGTCCGGATCGGGCTCGTGCTCGGAATGACGTACCTGGCGTTCGTCGCCATCTGGATCTGGGCCACGCGGCTCCGTCCGCATTGACTTTAGGGAGGGAATCGACTAAGACCCGGGCTACCGAGACCGGGGGGAGGCTCTTGTGACGCGTTCCGGACGATCGTTGCTGCGGCGGGCATCGATTCTGGTGGTTCTGGGCTGCGCGTGTCTCGCGCTTTCGGGGCCGGCCTACGCCCAGGGGCCGGCGCCCGAGCCGGCGCCGCCGCCTCCGAACCAGCCGAAGCCCGAGCCCGAGCCGCGTTCGAGCCGTCCCCAACCGCCGCCGCCGCCTCCGGCACAGCCCCCGCCCCCGCCGGCGCCCACGCCGACGCCTCCTCCGCCCCCGCCGTCGCCGCCGCCCGTGTCGCCGACTCCGCCCCCGGCTCCGGCCTTCGTACAGCCGACGCCGCCGCCCGCACCGACGCCTGCCCCGGCACCCCGCGCCCGGACGCCGAAGCCGTCGGTCGAAAGGCAGCCGCCGCGAAGAAAGCGCGTAGCTCCGGCGAAGCCCAAGCCGAAGCGCACGGCCAACACGGTCCTGGCGGCCGCGGCCAGGACACCCGCGGCCGACGCTACCTCACCGGACACGCTGCTCCTGGTCGGAGGGCTCGCATTGTTCGTCCTCGTGCTCGGGGACACGGTGTTCCTGGCGCTGTCGAGTCGGTTCTTACGCGAAGCCCGCTACTAGCGGACGACGAACGAGCTCGAGCCGATCAGCTTGCCGAACCGCCTCTCACTGGGGCGCCCGCGGCCCGGCCACACGTACCACCGGTAACGACCCGGGGTCAGCGCGTAGCGGCGTCCCTTGTACGTCCAGATGCGCCGGAGCTGGAGCGACGTGCTCCTCGGCCACGCGCTGAAGATCCGGCCACGCCGCAAGACCTGGACGTTGTAGTACTTCGTGTTCGGCACCGCCTTCCAGGCCAGCCGCGGAGGCGACGAGACGACCGCGCCCGCCTTCGGTGACACGAGCGGGGCGGTGGGCGAGGCAGACGCCTCGGCGGTCGCTGCGTTGCGCGCCTCGTCGTAGGCGGTGAGCGAGTAGCGGTAGCGGACGCCGTTCTCGAGCCCCCTGTCCGTGAACGAACGACCCGTGCCCTGGTAGATGACCTTGCTCGCGCGGCGGATCTCGACGAGCACCGTGTCCGCCGAGGCCGCCCAGGTGAGAACTGCCGTTCCGTTCCCCGCCTTCACCGTGACACCGGTCAGCGAAGGCCGGGTCGAGTCGTACTTCAACGAAAAGGAGCCCGGAGCGCTCCCGTTGCCGGCGCGATCGCGGCAGGAGCCGGTTACGGCCGTCGCACCGGCGTCCGGTCCCGCGTACGGGGCTTCGGTGCAGGCCTCGATCTGCGACGTCGCGTCGCTGCCGTGGAACCTGACGCTCAGCGGGCTCGAGTACCACCCGTTCGAGTCAGGGACTCGGCTCGGCGTCGCGCCCGTGACCTGCGGCGCCGTTCCGTCGTAGTGGAGGTCGAGCGCCGCGAGGGTTGCATTGCCGGCTCTGTCGAGGCAGATGCCGCCGACGATCGCCGAGGCGCTGTCCGGGCCGCTGTAGTTCTCCGGGGCCGAGCATGACTCGAGCCCTGAGACCGGGTCGCTTCCTGCGTAGCTGACGGTGAGCGGCTGGTTGTACCAGCCGTTCATGTCAGCGCCGCGACTGGGAGAAGCCGCCGCGTCGGGACCGGTCGCGTCGTACTTGAGCGGGAACGCCTTGAAGCCCCGGTTCCCGGCCTTGTCGTCGCAGGCTCCGGCGTAGGACGCGGTGGCGCTGTCCGGCCCTGCATAGCTGGCCGTCGAGCACGAGCCGTCGATTCCTGAGGTCGCATCGGTGCCCTGGAGGGCGAATGCGATGGGCCGGTTGTACCAGCCGTCGTGGTCGGGCGGCCTCACCGGGACGCCGTGGGTGACCACGGGGGCGGTCGCGTCGTAGCGGAGCGTGACGCTCGCCGAGGCACTGGAGTTGCCGGCCCGGTCGCGGCAGGCGCCGCTCAGCGAGGCGGAGGTCGTGTCGGGACCCGAGTACGGCTTCGCCGGGTCGCAGGCGTCGATGCCGGAGGTGGAGTCGCTCCCGTTGAACGTAACGGCGAGAGGCGCGTTGAACCAGCCGTTCCCGTTCGGAGCTCTCGACGTCGAGGCCGATGCTTGCGGGGCCGTCGCGTCGTACTTGAGCGGGAGTGCCGCCAATCCGCCGTTACCCGCATTGTCGAGGCAGATGCCGGTCACCGACGCGGCTGCGGCATCCGGTCCGTCGTACGGCTTCGGGGCGGGGCACGCCGCAAGCCCCGACACGGGGTCGGTGGCGGCGAAGCTGACCGTCAGCGGCGCGTTGTACCAGCCCTTCGCGTTCGGCTGCCGGGACGCGTTCGCCGACGCCTGCGGGCCGGTGGCGTCGTACTTGAAGGGACGGGTGGCGGTGCCGGTGTTCCCTGCCTTGTCGCGGCAGTTGCCGCTGACGCCGGCGGTCGCGCTGTCGGGGCCGGCGTACGTCTTCGCGGCGTCACAGCCCTCGATCCCCGAGGTGGCGTCGCCGCCGCTGAAGCCGACGGCGAGCGGGGCGTTGTACCAGCCGTTCACATCCGGTCCGCGCGCTGTGCTCGTGGTCACCTCCGGCGCAGTCGCGTCGTACTTGAGGGCCCGTGAGGCGGTGCTGGTGTTCCCCGCCTTGTCGCGGCAGTTGCCGCTGACACCGGCGGTGGCGCTGTCGGGACCGGAGTAGGTCTTCGCCGCGTCGCAGGCGTCCAGACCGGAGGTGGCGTCGGTGCCCGCGAAGCTGACCGAGAGCTCGGCGTTGTACCAGCCGCCCGCGTTCGGCTGGCGGGACGGTGTCGCGGTTGCCTGGGGTGCGGTGGCGTCGTACTTGAGCGCCAGCGACCCGGCGCCGGTGTTGTCGGCCTTGTCCTTGCAGAGGCCGCTGACGACGGCGATCGCGGTGTCCGGCCCTTCGTAGGTCTTCGTCGGATCGCACGAGGCAACGCCGGAGGTCGGGTCCGCGCCGGCGAAGCTGACGCCGATCGCCGCGTTGTACCACCCGTTGGCGTTCGGTGCGCGTGCCGGGTTGGTCGCGACCTGTGGAGCAGTCGCGTCGTACTTGATCGGGTGCGAGCCGGTGCCGGTATTGCCGGCCTTGTCGCGGCAGTTGCCGCTGAGACCGGCGCTGCCGTTGTCGGGCCCGGAGTAGGTCTTCGCGGCGTCGCAGACTTCGATTCCCGACGTCGCGTCGCCGCCGCTGAAGCTGACGGCGATCGGTGCGTTGTACCAGCCGTTCGCGTTCGCGGCCCGTCCGGGGCTGGCCGTCACCTGCGGCGCGGTCGCGTCGTATTTCAGCGCTTGCGATCCCGTGCCTGCGTTTCCGGCCTTGTCGCGGCAGTTGCCGCCGACGCTGGCAGTGGCGCTGTCCGGCCCGGCGTAGGTCTTCGTCGCGTCGCAGGCGTCGATGCCCGAGGTGACGTCGGTGCCGGCGAAGCTGACGCCGATGGCCGCGTTGTACCAGCCGTTCGCGTTCGGCGCTCGAGCCGGGCTGGTCGTCACTTGCGGCGCGGTCGCGTCGTATTTCAGCGCCTGCGAGCCGGCGCCGGTGTTGCCCGCGCGGTCGAGACACGTTCCGACGACCGCGGCGGTCGCGGTGTCCGGGCCGGCGTAGGTCGCCGCCGGATCGCACGAGGCAACGCCGGAGGTCGGGTCGGCGCCGGCGAAGCTGACGCCGATCGCCGCGTTGTACCAGCCGTTCCCGTTCGGCGGCCGTGCCGGGTTGGGTGTGACCTGCGGCGCGGTCGCGTCGTACTTGAGCGGCTGCGAGCCGGCGCCGGTGTTGCCTGCGTGGTCGAGACACGTTCCGACGACCGCGGCGGTCGCGGTGTCCGGGCCGGCGTAGGTCTTCGCAGGCTCGCACGACGCGACTCCGGCGGTCGCATCGCTGCCTGCGAAGCCGACCGAAAGCGGCGCGTTGTACCACCCGGCCGCGTTCGGCTGCCGAGCCGGGCTCGTCGATACCTGAGGCGCCGTCGCGTCGTATTTGAAGCTGAGGTTGCGCGCGGTCGTGTTTCCGGCCTTGTCGTGGCACGAGCCGGCGATCGAGCCGGTCGAGGTGTCGGGCCCGCTGTACGTCTGGTTTGCCGTGCACGACTCGATTCCCGACGTCGGGTCGGTGCCGGGGAAGCTGACCGTCAGCGCGTGGTTGTACCAGCCGTTGACGTCCGCGCCGCGGGAAGCGGTCGCCGCCAGCAGCGGCGCGGTCGCGTCGTACTTGAACACCAGCGTCCGTGCAGTCGTGTTGCCGGCCTTGTCGTGGCAGGAGCCGGCGATCGAGCCCGCTGTGGTGTCCGGCCCGTCGTAACTCTGCTGGGCGGTGCACGACTCGATCCCGGACGTCGCATCAGACCCGGGGAAGCTCACCGCGAGCGGCGCGTTGTACCAGCCGGCCGCGTTCGGCTGCCGCGACGGCGTCACGACCAGCTGCGGGGCTGTGGCGTCGTACTTGAAGCTGAGGTCGCGCGCGGTCGTGTTTCCGGCCTTGTCGCGGCAAGAGCCGGCGATCGAGCCCGTTGAGGTGTCCGGTCCGTCGTAGCTCTGCTGGGCGGTGCAGGACTCGATTCCGGACAGGGCATCCGTGCCCGGGAAGCTCACCGTGAGCGGGGCGTTGTACCATCCGGCCGCGTTGGGCTGGCGGGAGGGCGTCGCGGTCGCCTGGGGCGCCGTGGCGTCGAACTTCAGGGCGAAGGAGCCTGCGCCCGTATTGCCGGCGTTGTCGCTACACGTCCCCGCGACCGCTGCCGTTGCGCTGTCGGGGCCGGAGTAGGTCTTCGTGCCGTCGCACGCCGCGACGCCGGAGGTCGGGTCGTTGCCGATGAAGCTGACGCCAACCGCCGCGTTGTACCAGCCGTTCCCGTTCGGAGCGCGCGCCGGTGTCGTCGTCACCTGGGGACCAGTCGCGTCGTACTTGAGCGACGCGGACGGAGTGGCCGTGTTGCCGGCGTGATCCCGGCACGTACCGGCGACCGACGTGTTGATCGCGTCCGGCCCCGAGTAGGTCTTTGGGACGTCACAGGACTCGACGCCCGACGTGGCATCGCTCGCGCCGAAGGTGAAGGTGACCGGATCGTGGTACCAACCGTTGACATCGGGGCCGCGGCCGGCGCTTGCCGTCGCCACTGGGTCGGTCTCGTCGTAGCGCAGCGTGAAGACGCTCGAGGCGCTCTCGTTCCCCGCCTGGTCGACACAGGTGCCGCTGAGGGCGACTGAAGGATCGTCGGGCCCCGAGTAGGTCGTCTGGGTGCAGGTCTGGACGCCCGAGGTGGCGTCCACACCAGTGAAGTTGACCGTCACGGCGTGGTTGTGCCACCCGTTCGCGTCCGGCGGGCGGGCGTTGGGCGATGTCGCCGGCGCGGTCTCGTCGTACCTGAACGGCAACGAGGCGGGCGCCGTGTTGCCGGCGTGGTCACGGCAGGTGCCGGTCACCGTGGCGGCGCCGCTGTCGGGCCCGCCGTACGTCTGCGGCGCCGAGCACGACTCGAGCCCCGAGGTCGAGTCGGTGCCGGCGAAGTCGACGGTCAGCTCGCGGTTGTACCACCCGTTCACGTCCGCGCCACGCGAGGGGGTCGCGGCGGTGTCGGGCGCCGTCTTGTCGACCTTGAAGGTCTTTTCGATCGTCGTCGTGCCGCCGTCGCTCGACGCCGAGCAGGTGAGGGTTACGCCTCCGGTGTCAGCAGCGAACGTCCTCGTGTCGCAGCCGCTCGTGCTGAGGATGATCGACTCGGGATCGGTGATGCTCCAGTTGACGGTGGTGTTCGTCACGTACCAGCCGTTCGTGCCCAGGGTCCCACTGATCACCGGCTGAACCACCGGCGGCGTCGGATCCCCGGGGACTGCCGGGAGCCCAGGGGCGCTCGACGTCAGCATCAGCGCGCCGGACCCGAGCAGCAGGAGGGCAGCGAGTCGACGCATCGTCTAGCCCTTCACCACGAACCTGCTCGAGCCGATGAGCTTGCCGTACCGGCCATTCGCGAAGGCCGGCCAGACGTACCAGCGGTAGACGCCCGGACGCAGGCGGTAGCGGCGCCCCTTGTAGATCCACGTTCGCCGAAGCTGGAAGCTCGGCCGACGGGGCCAGACGCTCAGCAGCCTTCGGCCCCGGATCAGCTGGACGTTGTAGAACCGCGCGCCTTTCACCGCGTCCCACCTGAGCCGAGGCGGAGCCGTGACCGCTTGGCCCGGCGCAGGGTTGAAGAGCGCCCCGGCGGCAGTGAGGGTCATCGCGCTGCTCGAGCTGTTCGCCGCGGCGTCGTAGGCCGTCACGCGATAGCGATAGAGGCGGCCGACGGTCAGACCTGTGTCCCGAAAGGCGTCCGCGGCGCCCTGGTAGACGAGGGACACCGCTTCGCCGTTTCGGCCGGGCGCGCGCCTCACCTCGACGAGTCGCGTGTCGGGCGAAGTCGTCCAGGTCACCCGCGCGCTGCGATTCCCGAGCGCGGCGCGCACGCCGCGGATGCTCGGATCGGTGGCGTCGTAGCGGAACGAGTACGAACCGCCTCTGACGTTGCCCGCGGCGTCCCGGCAAGAGCCCGTGACCGTGGCGGTCGCATCGTCCGCGCCGGAGTAGCCCGCCGACGAGCAGCCCTCGACTCCCGACGTCGCGTCGCTCCCTGAGAACGACACCGTCAGCGCCCGCGTGTACCAGCCGTTCGAGTCCGGCGGCCGCGACGGTGAGGCCGTCAGCGTCGGCGCCGTCTCGTCGTACCTAAGGGCGAACGCGCGACTCGTCGCGTTGCCGGCATGATCCGTGCAGGAGCCCGCGACCGACGCGTTGGCGTTGTCGGGCCCCTGATATGTCTGCTGCGGCGAGCAGGCCTGGATCCCGGACATCGAGTCGGAGCCGGGGAAGGCGATCGTCAGCGGCTGCCGGTACCAGCCGCCGGCATTCGGCGCCCGCGACGGGGCCGGGGTGAGCTGGGGAGCGCTTGCGTCGTACTTGAGGGCGAGCGCGCGGGAGATGGAGTTGCCTGCCCGATCGGTGCAGGAGCCGGAGACGGAGACGGTGGCATCGTCCGGGCCGCTGTAGGCCCGCGTCGACGTGCAGGCGGCGATGCCGGACGTCGCATCGGTCCCGGGGAAGCTGACCGAGAGTGCGTGGTTGTACCAGCCTCCTGCGTCGCTCGGGCGCGACGCTACCGGCGTCAGCGTCGGATCGGTGATGTCGACCTTGATCGGCTTCGCGATCGTTGTTGTCCCACCGTCACTGGTCGCCGAGCACGTGAGAGTCACGCCGGTCGTGTCCGCAGTGAACGTCCTCGCGTTGCAGCCGCTCGTGCTGAGGATGATCGACTCGGGATCCGTGACGCTCCAATTGACGGTCGTATTCGTCACGTACCAGCCATTCACGCCCAACGCCCCGCTGATCACCGGCGTCACGACCGGCGGCGTCGGATCGCCTGGAACCTCGACGCCCGCGGGCGCGACCGGCACCGACAGCAGGCCCCCGATCCCGACGAGCAGGGTGGCGGCGAGCCGGCGCATGCCGGTGCCTACTTCGCGACGACGAACGTGCTACTTCCGAGCAGGCGCCCGTAACGGCCGGCTGAGAGCCGCCCCTTTCCCGGCCACACGTACCAGCGATAGACGCCGGGACGCAGCCGATGGCGCTGTCCCCGGTAGATCCACGTCCGCCGCAGTCGGAAACCAGGACGCACGGGCCAGGCGCTCAGCACTCTGCGCCCGCGCACGAGTTGGAGGTTGTAGTAGCTGGTCTTCTTGACCGGCGTCCAGATGAGCTCCGGTAGCGCCTTGAGGCTGATGCGCGCCCCGGGTGCCGGGCTCAGCAGGGCACCCGTCGCGACGAGCTTGAGGATCTGCTCCGCGCGGTTCGAGGCCTCGTCGTAGGCCCGCACCCGGTACTCGTACTTGCGCCCGGCGACCAATCGGGTGTCCCGATAGCCGGTCGCGGAGCCGCGGTAGATGATCGACTCGCCCTGGCCGTTACGGCCGGGGGCGCGCAAGACCTCCATCAGCCGCGTGTCGCTCGAGGCTCGCCAGGCGAGCTGCACGCTCCGGTTGCCCGGCTTCGTCTGAATCGGGCTCAGGGTCGGTGCGGTTCCGTCGTACTTGAACGCGAAGGTCGCGCCGGCGACGTTTCCGGCCACGTCGGTGCACGAGCCGCTCGCGGACGCGGCCACGTTGTCCGGACCGCTGTAGGTGGCGGTGGTGCAGGCGCCGGGCGCAAGGCCGGAGGTGGGATCCACGCCGGCGAACGAAACGGTGAGCGGCGTCGTGTACCAGCCGCTCGGATTGGGCGCGCGACCGGGAACGGTGGCGACGGTCGGCGGCGTTTTGTCGACCTTGATCGTCTTCGTAATCGTCGTAGTACCACCGTCGCTCGTGGCCGAACAGGACAGCTGGGTGCCCGTAGTATCAGTCGTGAAAGTCGTGGCGTTACAGCCCGTAGTCGACAAGATGATCGACTCCGGATCGGTCACGGCCCAGTTGACCGTGACGGTGCTCCGGTACCAACCTCCGCCGCCGAGGGTCCCGACCATCGTCGGCGTGACGACCGGGGGCGTCGGGTCGCCGGGGACCCCGGCGGCGCCCGGAGCGACGAGGAGCGTCCCGGCCAGAGCCCCAACGAACACGAGTCGGCGGAAGAACCGCCGACTTGGGCGCCGCAGCAGTATGGGGCCGCTAGTCACAGATCCCCTCCCCAAGCTGCCTAGCCTTCTCGCCTTTCGACGCTACTCCTTCATTTCGGACGTGTCAATCGCAAACGTGACTGCCCGGACGCGGAAGGGACCTTGGTGTTGGGAAGAGTCGGTGAGGGGCGAGAGAGAATCCTCGCCCCTCACCGCGTCGATAGCTACTGGTCGACCCAGAGCGCGGCCGAAGCGAGCATCGGCCACTCGCGCTCGGGGTCCGCTCGGTAGAGCGGGTTCATCGCGAACGACACGACCCTCGCCGTGCCGGCGGTGTTGGTGCCGTGGGCGAGGACCGGCGAGCCCGGTGCACCCGCGGCCGTCCAGTCGAACGGGGCGAGCCCCGAGAGGAAGAACCCGGTCAGCGGCAGCGTGCCGTCCGCGGTCATCGTCCCGGGCAGCGACGTGAACCACGTGGGCGGATCTACGATCGCCGTGTCGCTGGCACGGTACGCGCCGGTGATCACACTGTCGGCTCCGCTCGAGTTGTTCCAGCTGATGATGCCGCTGTAGCCCGAGCCGCCGCCGCTGTTCGCGACCGCCGTCAGCCCGGCGACCTGGCCGCCGTTCGTAAGGAACGAGGCACCGCCCGCGCCCACGCCGATGAAGCCGCCCCCACGGGCGAAGTGGGCCGTCAGCCTTGCTTGTGCCGTCGGGTTTGCGGCGGACGGCCAGTTGCTCGGGCTGAAGACCGCGTCGTAGCCGGGCAGCGGGTCGGTCGGGAGGTTATTCAGGCTCGCGACCGTGTACGGATCGGCGTCGAACCCGAGGTTCCGCAGTGACCAGACGTTCTGATCCACACCCGGGGTCGTGCTTCCGGCGGCCGCGAGCTGGGTCACGATCACCGCGATCCGAGGGACTCGGTCGACCGGCTCCCGTGGCGGCAGGTTGCCCCTGACCGGGTGGAACGAGAGGCCCGCGTCCTCGCCGGCGTCGTCGAGCCGCCCGGCCGCGCTCGCCGGGAAGATCAACGTGCCTGCTCCGGCGGTGCCCCCTGAGGGAGTCGAGAACGGCGCCGTCGCGAGCGCCGCAGCGAGCCCGTCGCGGATCAGGGCGTTCGCCGTCCGCACCGCCGTCGGCGAGTCGAGCTCGAGCGCGTACCCAAGCGCCCGGCCGGGCAATGCGATGCCGCCCCCGAGCTGGTTGAGCCGGCTAATCCGCTCCGTGTCGGGTCGGAAGCCGACACCGTCGGGCACGGTGATCACGTCGGCTCCCCATAGGTAGCCGTGGCTCCATGCCCCCGGGGGCGCGTAGAGGATGGAGATGTCCTGCGAGATGTCCTGCCCGATGCCGAGCGCGGTGTCGATCAGTCCGCGCCGGGGCTGGGACATGCGCACGACATAGGTGCCCCGCTCGAGCGTCTGACCCGCATAGTCGAGAGGCTTCGCGAGCTTCTCGACCTCGGCACCGTTGGCGAGCAGCCACTCGACGAGGCGATTCGCCTCCGGGTCGCTGCGCTGGCCCCTGCCGAACGGGATCACGTAAGCCTGCGGGTACTCGTGCATCCAGTTGTTGGCCACGTCGAAGGGCGGCGGACAGCACGGCGGCCGCGGAGCGTCGACGTCGCCGCGGCGATAGAACTCGAGCTCGTCGTTGAGCAGGTCGCTCCGGTTCTCGGTGTCGAAGAGGAGCGTCGACCAGCTCGTGATCTCCTGCGTCATCCGTGCGCCGAGCCGACCGACCTTGGCGTTGTCGCTGGCGAGCGGACCGCACGCGGTTCGGCCCGTGCTCGGGATCGCCTGGGTCTGGTTGCACATCTCGACGGTCGAGCCGTTCAGCCCTACGTGCTGGGCGTACATCGGCGTGTAGAACGGGCCCCAGTCATCCCAGCCCTCGGCCCAGGCAGGGCCGATCCTCGTAGTGCCGTCGTCGCAGACGCCGCCCGTGGGAATGCTTCCGTCGGCGCACCAGTCGTTGATCGGACGGGTGACCTGGAACTCCTCGGCGTTCATGGCGGCCTCGTTGGCGTCGATGCGCGCCTGGTTCCATTTGAGCCACAGGTCGTACTCGATGCTCGGGTTATGCGGCTTCGTCGTCGCCTCGATCAGCGTCGGCGTGACGTAGCCGTGGAGATCGAGCAGCTCCGGCGGCTGCCACTTCTGGATCACGGCGACCGAGGCCTTCGTCTCGGGCTGAGCCTGGGTCAGGAAGTCACGGTTGAGGTCGAAGCCGTTTCCGTTCTGACGGAGGCCGACGATCCGGCCGTCCGGGTTCTGGATCACGTTGAAGAGGACGACCGCGTGGTCGAGGATCTGGTCGACCTCGGGGTCGGTTCCGTACGGCGTCGTCGCGAGCCGCTCGATCAGTCGCATGTTGGCGTCGACGCCCTCGTATTCGTTGCCGTGGATGCCACCCTGGATCATCAGCGGCACCTTGACGCGATCGCCCATCTGGTCGAGCAATTGCTGCGCCTGTCCTGGACGAGTCCTGGACAAGCCGTCCAACAGGCGCCAGTTGGCGTAGTCGCGCTGCTGGGCCTGCGTGCTCAGCTCGTTGATCGTCACGAGGAACAGGTCGCGACCGAGCGCGGACCGGCCGATCACCTCGACCGTCATCCGTCCGCCCGACTGCGCGGCGATCGAGTCGAGCGTGCAGCGAATTGCGTAGTACGGAATGTGCGGGAAGCTTCCCGGCGGGTGCGTCGGGCTCGTCCCGTCCGGCAGCGCCGCCGCGGCGTCCGGCATCGGCGTGCCGCACCACGGTGGCGCGATCGCGGCTCCTCCCGTGCTCGGTGCGGAGAGCGGCACCGCGAGTGCGAGGACGAGCCAGCACCACTTCAGTCGGCGAATCAAGACGACACCACCTCCAAGTCCCGGGCGCCCCTGTTCACCCGGATCGATATAGGGCGGTCTATCACTGGCTGCAATCGCGGAACCCTAACCCGCTTCGCCCGAGACTGCCGGGCTGTTCCGGAGCTCGCGGTGGCTCGCGGCATCGTCAGGATGGCTTCGTGCGCAGCCTCTTCAACGCGATCGAGGCGTTCTTCGAGAACTTCGCCGAGATCTCGTGGGTCCCGCTCGCCTTCGCCGTGCTCTGCCATCTCGGCCGGATCGTCGCGCGCTCGCGGGCGTGGCGGAACGTGATCGCTGCCGCCTATCCGGACAGCGAGGTCCAGTGGCGACAGGTGTTCGGCGCGTATGCCGCGGGGATCGGCGCGAACGCCCTGCTGCCGGGGCGGGGCGGCGACCTGCTTCGCCTCTACATCGTCAAGCACCGCGTCGACGGAGCTACGTACCCGACGCTCGCGTCGACGTTGCTCGCCGACGGCATCTTCGACGTCCTGGCGGCCTCGACGTTGATCCTTTGGGCCCTCTCGTCCGGGATCCTTCCCGGCTCGGACGTGCTTCCCGTTCTGCCCGGATCCGACTGGCTCTGGGTCTTCCACAACCCCAGGCAGAGCCTCGTGATCGCCGGGTTCTTCCTTGCGATCGGGCTCGTCCTGATCGGGCTCTACTTCCCACGCATCACCGCGTTCTGGGACGGCGTCCGCCAGGGGCTCACGATCCTGAGGACGCCTCGGCGGTACCTGCGCGAGGTCGCGCTGTGGGACGCCGTGGACTGGCTCCTAAGGCTGACCGCGATCTTCTTCTTCCTCCGGGCCTTCGAGCTGCCCGCGACGGCCTTCAACGCGCTGGTCTACCAGGTCGCATCAAGCCTCGGGACGGCGCTCCCGTTGACGCCCGGAGGAATCGGCACTGAGCAGGCGCTGCTCGTCTACCTCTTCTCGGACGTCTCGACGGCGTCGAAGATCCTCTCCTTTAGCGTCGGCGTGAAGCTCGTCACGGTCGCCGTCAACGTCACGCTTGGGACCATCGCCGTCGCGCTGATGCTCGGCTCGGTCCGCTGGCGTCACCGCGTGGAGGCGGATGCCGCCTCGCGGCCCTGAGGACACGCGCCGCCGCCGTCGGCGGCGGCCGATGCGGCCTCGGCCGCCGCCGGCGGCGGCGCTGAGAAGACCCGGTAGTGACGATATGTCCAGGTTCGTCCGACTCGTAACCTCTGGTCGAAGGGCCAGTCGCTTGACCTTGACTGACCAGGCGCATGTGAGTACCTTGGCTCAGAGCTAGTAGCTACTAACTTTCCGGGAGGGACCGAGGTGTCACAGAACGGCAGCCGCGACGGTGCAGTCGTCACCGCACACGAGATCACCCGCCGGTACGGCGAGGGCGACACCGCCGTGGACGCGCTCTGCGGCGTCGACCTCGACGTCGAGCAAGGCAAGCTGACCGCGGTCATGGGCCCGTCGGGCTCGGGCAAGTCGACGCTGATGCACATCCTCGCCGCGCTCGACCGGCCGACGAGCGGCTACGTGACGATCGCCGGCACCCGGCTGGGCCAGCTCAGCGACAAGGAGATCACGAAGATCCGGCGCAAGCACATCGGCTTCATCTTCCAGTTCTTCAACCTCCTGCCGATGCTGACGGCTCAGGAGAACATCGTGCTCCCGCTCTCGCTCGCAGGCACGAAGCCGGACAAGACGTTCTTCGACGATCTCGTCAAGCGTGTCGGCCTCGCCGACCGCCTGACGCACCGTCCCTCGGAGCTCTCCGGCGGCCAGCAGCAGCGCGTCGCGATCGCCCGAGCGCTCGTCTCCAGGCCGACCGTCGTCTTCGCCGACGAGCCGACCGGCAACCTCGACTCGAAGACGGGCGGCGAGATCCTCGAGCTCCTCCACGAGTCGGTCGAGAACTACGGCCAGACGATGGTGATGGTGACGCACGAGGCGCGCGCGGCCGCCTCGGCCGACCGCATCCTCTTCCTCGCTGACGGGCGGATCATCAAAGACCTGGGCGGCGCGGGCGAGGAAGAGATCCTCAACACCATCCGCGAAGTCACGCTGACGTGATCCGCGTCGCTCTGCGCGGCCTCGCCGGCCGGAAGTTCCGGGCGACGCTGACGGCACTCGCGGTCGTCCTCGGGGTGGCGATGGTCAGCGGGACGTTCGTCCTGACGGACACGATCGACAAGGCGTTCGACGCGATCTTCTCGGAGTCGTACGCGAACACCGACGCCGCGATCAGCGGCAAAGCGCCCGACATCTCCTTCGAGGGCAGCACCGCCGAGACGCCGTCGGTGCCGGAGGGTCTGCTCGATCGCGTGCGTGAGCTCGACAGCGCCCAGGCGGCAACGGGAAGCGTCATCGACGAGACGGCGACGAAGATCCTCAATCACGACGGCAAGGCGATCAACACCGAGGGTGCGCCGTCGTTCGGCTTCGGGATCGATCCCGAGCAGTCGCAGTTCAACCCGCTCAGGCTGGTCGAAGGCAGCTGGCCGCGCACTGCCGACGAGGTCGTGCTCGACGCCAACACCGCGGACGAGCAGGGCTACGGTGTCGGGGAGACGGTCAAGATCGCGACGATGAAGCCGGTGCGCGAGTTCCGCGTCGCCGGCGTCGCCCAGTACGGCAGCGTCAGCTCGCTCGGCACGGCGACATTTGCGGTCTTCACGATCCCCGCGGCTCAGGAGCTCCTCGACCGAGAGGGCCAGTTCGATGCGATCTCGGTCGCGGCGGACGATGGAGTTACGCCCGAGCAGCTCGTCGAGGACATCGCGCCGATCCTGCCGCCGACCGCGCAGGTGCGAACCGGCGTCGAGGAGGCGGAGGAAGCGGCGGCGGAGGTCTCGGAGTTCACGAGCTTCATCCGTTACTTCCTGCTCGCCTTCGGGGCCGTGGCGCTCTTCGTCGGCGCCTTCGTCATCTTCAACACCATGTCGATCACGGTCGCCCAGCGAACCCGGGAGCTCGCGACGCTGCGGACGATCGGGGCTTCCAGGGCGCAGATCCGCCGCGCGGTCCTGATCGAGGCGCTCGTGATCGGCTTGATCGCGTCGATCCTCGGCTTCGTGCTCGGCGTCGCGCTCGCCTACGGGCTCGATGCGCTGTTCAAGGCGCTGAACTTGGACCTGCCCGCCGCCGACATGGTGATCGCGCCACGGACCGTGATCTTCGCGTTCGCGATCGGAATCATCGTCACCGTGCTCGCGGCGTTCGTTCCCTCGCTTCGGGCGACTCGCGTCTCGCCGATCCTCGCGGTGCGCGAGGGCGCCGAGCTTCCGCGCGGCCGCTTCGCACGCTTCACGCCCTACATCGCGCTACTCGTGCTCGCGTTCGCGCTGTTCCTGCTCGGGCGAGGTGCGTTCACGCAGAACATGGACATCGGCACGCGCCTGCTGTCGATCGCGTTCGGCGTCCTCCTGCTCTTCATCGGCGTGGCGATGATCTCGTCGAAGCTCGTGCGTCCGATCGCCGCCGTCGTCGGTGTCCCGGGGGAGAAGCTCGCCGGTGTCTCCGGCTTCCTTGCCCGGCGGAACACGCTGCGGAACCCGGGCCGGACCGCGGCGACGGCAGCGGCGCTCATGATCGGCCTCGCTCTCGTCACCTTCGTCGCCGTGCTCTCGGCGAGCATGAAGGCGTCGAATCGCGGCGCGATCGAGGACCAGATCGCCGCCGACTACGTCGTCACCTCGCAGGACGGCTTCACGCCGTTCGTCGCCGGCGCCGGTGACGCGGCGGCGGCTGCCCCCGGGATCGAGGATGCGACGAGCGTTCGGGCCGAGGTCGGCAAAGTCGCCAACGTCGACAAGTACGTCACCGGCATCGAGCCGGACAGGATCGCGTCGGCGTACAACTTCGACTGGGTCGACGGCTCCGACGATGTGCTCGGCCAGCTGGGCGATTTCGGTGCGATCGTGGACGCCGACTTCGCCGAGGACCACAACCTCGCCATCGGCGATCGGTTCCGGTTGCTCTCGGGGTCGGGCCGGGCGACGACGCTCGAGGTGAAGGCGACCTACGACCCGCCGCCCTTCTACCAGGCGCTCGGCTCGGTCAGCATCAGCAAGGCGAAGTTCGACGAGCTGTACGACCGTCCCCGGAACCAGTTCACGTTCATCAACGTCCCGGGCGACCCGACGGATGCGAAGGAGCAGCCGATCGAGCAGGCACTCGCGACGTTCCCCGACGCGAAGGTGCAGACCCGCGAGGCGTGGATCACCGAGCAGGACGAGGACTTCAACCAGTTCCTGACGATGCTCTACGTGCTGCTCGCGCTCTCCGTGATCATCAGCATCTTCGGGATGATCAACACGCTGGCGCTCGCCGTCTTCGAGCGAACACGCGAGCTCGGGATGCTCCGCGCAGTCGGGATGACGCGGTGGCAGGCACGGACGATGATCGGCAGCGAGAGCGTGATCACCGCGCTGATCGGCGCTGCGATCGGCTTGCCGCTCGGGATGTTCCTCGCCGCCCTCGTGATCCGGGCGCTCGAGCAGTACGACGTTCGCTACGAGGTGCCGCTCTCGTCGCTCGTCGTCTTCGCGATCATCGCGGTGATCGTCGGGGTGATCGCGGCGATCATGCCCGCGCGCCGAGCGGCAAGGCTGAACGTCCTTCAGGCCCTGCAATACGAGTAAGAACGCGGGGGAACCCCTGGTTCCCCCACGGGCCCCCTCCTCGCTGACCGCGGCTTCGTCCACACGTGGACGGAGCCGGCGTCGCGCCTGCTCCGTCCACCGTTTCTGGCGGTGCCAGGCACCGGACACGGCCGCTGTGGAACGGCGCGAAGTGGTTAGCCTCGGCGCGTGGTTTGGGCGATCTCCGGTGGCGCCGGGTTCCTCGGCCTGCATCTGGCGCGGAGTCTCATCGCTGACGGCCACGAGGTGCGGTCACTTGACCTCGTGCCGCTGGAGGAGCCCGGGCTCGCCGTTCAGGAGCTGCGCGGCGACGTTCGAGATGCAGCAGCGTGCCGCGACCTTGTCGACGGTGCTCGGATCCTCGTGCACGCGGCCGCCGCGCTCCCGATCCGTGGGTCGCGAGGCGAGATCCGCTCCGTCAACGTCGACGGGACGCTGACGCTCCTCTCCGCGGCCGCCGCCGCGGGGGTCAGGCGAGTGGTGTTCATCTCCTCGACGGCCGTGTACGGCGTGCCGGAGAAACACCCGATCGAGGAGGACGATCCGCTCGTCGGGGTCGGTCCCTACGGCGAGTCGAAGATCGAGGCCGAGGAGATCTGCCGGGCGTTCATGCGCCGCGGTCTCGACTGCGTGATCATGCGGCCGAAGACCTTCGTCGGCCCCGAGCGGCTCGGCGTCTTCGAGATCCTGTTCGACTGGATCCGCGAGGGACGCCGGATCTACGTCCTCGGTGACGGCTCGAACCGCTACCAGCTCCTTGCCGTCGACGATCTCGTGGCCGCGATCCAGCTCGCGGCCAGCAAGCGTGCGGCCAAGGACGAGACGCTGAACGTCGGCGCCGGGGAGTTCGGAACGGTCCGCACCGACGTCCAGGCCCTGATCGACCATGCCGGATCGCCGAGCCGCATCACGCCGATCCCCGTCGCGCCCGCCGAGCTCACCCTCCGCGCGCTCGAGCTCGCTCGCCTGTCACCGCTCGCCGAGTGGCACTACAAAACGGCCCATCGCGACTCGTTCGTCGACGTCTCGCGCGCCGAGCGAGTGCTCGGCTGGAAGCCGCGCCTGTCGAACGCGCAGGCTTTGATCGAGACATACGACTGGTACCTCGACCATCGCGACGAGGTCGCCGGCGCGGCCGGGGTGACGCACCGCGTCCCCTGGAACCAGCGCGCGCTCGCCGTCCTCAAGAGAATGAGTTGATGAGCGACGAAGTGTGGGACGAGCTCTTCGACGAGATCTACCTGACCACGTATGCGGTCAACCTCCGTCGCTTCGATGCCGCGGCCGAGGCGACCGCCGCCGCGAAGCTCGCCGGCGCCGAGCCGCCCGCGGACATCCTCGATGCCCCGGCCGGCTTCGGGCGGCACTCGATTCCTCTGGCCGAGGCAGGCTTTCGCGTGACGAGCATCGACCGGTCGGCCGTCCAGCTCCAAGAAGGCCGCCGTCGCGCCGGTGACGCCGAGTGGCCGCGCTTCGTGCAGGCCGATCTCCGGGAGCTGCCCTTCGAAGAGGGGAGCTTCGACGCGGTCCTCTGCCTCTTCAGCTCGATCGGCTACCGCGGGGAGGAGGGGGACCGCCAGACGTTCGGCGAGTTCCTGCGCGTGCTCCGGCCCGGCCGTGCGCTGATCATCGAGACCATGCACCGGGACCGGCTGATGGCGATCTTCCAGGAGCGGGGTTGGGAGCATCTCGAGGACGACGCCGTCCTGCTCGAGGAACGGCGTTTCGACCATGTCGCCGGCGTCATCCAGACCGACCACACGCTCTCGCCGGCCGAGGGACCGCGACGCAGCGTGACCTACCGGCTGCGCGTCTACACCGCAACCGAGCTCGCGCGCCTGCTCGAGGCGACCGGCTTCGTCGAGGTCGATTGCTTCGGGAACCTCGAGGGCGGCGAGCTCTCGCGCGAGACCAGGCTCGTCGTCCGAGCGCAAAAGCCGGGCGCATGACGGACCTCACCACCTACCGCGACCGCTTCCCGATCCTGGCGGAGACGACGTACCTGATCAGCCACTCGCTCGGCCCGATGCCGCTCGAGGCGAAGGCCCGCCTCGACGCCTACGCCGACATGTGGATGAGGCGCGGGATCCGCGCCTGGGGCGAGGGCTGGTGGGAGACGCCGATGACGGTGGGCGACCAGATCGCGCGGCTCATCGGCGCGCCGCCGGGCTCGACGGTGATGCACCAGAACGTGACCGTCGCGTCGGCCGTCGTCCTCTCCTGCTTCCCGTTCACCGGTGAGCGGCGCAGGATCGTGTACGGCGAGGGCGAGTTCCCGTCGGTCCGTTACCTCCACCAGGCGCAGGCCGCTCGCGGCGTGGACATTGTCGTCGTCGCCGGCGAGGACGAGCTTGTGGCCGCGATCGACGAGCGCACGCAGCTCGTCCTCCTCAGCCACGTCCTGTTCAGGACCGGGCGGATCCAGGACGTCGAACCAGTCATCGCCCGGGCCCAGGAGGTGGGGGCGCACGTCCTCCTCGACGGCTACCAGTCGGTCGGCACGGTCCCGCTCGACGTCACCGCGCTCGGCGTCGACTTCGCAACGGGAGGAAGCGTCAAGTGGCTCTGCGGAGGCCCCGGGGCCGGCTGGCTCTACGTCCGGCCCGACCTCGCCGAGCGGCTCGAGCCGACGCTCGTCGGCTGGCAGGGTCATGCCGACCCGTTCGCCTTCGAGCCGGAGCTGCGTTACGCGGCCGGCGCCGCCCGGTTCCTGACCGGCACGCCCAACGTGCCGGCGCTCTACGCCGCCACCGCCGGCTACGACGTCATCGAGGAGATCGGCGTGGCGTCGATCCGCGAGCGCTCGGTGGAGCTCACTGAGCGGCTGATCGGCCTGCTCGACGAGGCAGGCTTCGAAACCGTCAGCCCGCGCGCGCCGGAGCTCCGCGGCGGCACCGTCGTCGTCCGCGTTCGCGATGCCCCGGAGGTCCACGCCGAGCTGCAGCGCCGCGAGATCCTGTGCGACTTCCGTCCGGAGGTCGGTCTGCGGCTCGGGCCGCACTTCTTCACGACCGAGGACGAGCTCGACGTGACTGTGGCGGCGATCCGGGAGATCGCCGCCCCCACGGGCGCCCTTTCCTAGGTCGTGGTGCCAGGCTTAAGCCTGGCACCATCAACTCAAAGAGCCGGCTCGTTCGGGTCCTCGTCGGCGGCGAGCTGCAGCGAGCCCTTCCTTGCTTCTTGGAGGTGACGCTCCTGGATCGGCGTTGCCCAATCGATCACCTCGCCGAGCGCAGCGTTCCGCGCCCGCTCGTTGAGCGTGCCGAGGATCTCCCAGTGTCCGACCTCGCCGGCCTCGGCCATGGTCAGGAACTCGAACCCGTCGAGCCCGTCGGCGTCCTGGCCCAGGTAGGTCTGCATCATCTCGGTCGCTTCCTGCTTGGTCTCCCGCGCCTTGTCGAGGATCGCGGTCTTCTTGCCGTCGAAGCCCTCGACCACCCGCGTCGTCCGCTCCTCGGTCTCGATCGCCTCTTCGCGCATCCGCTGAAGGGTCTGCTTGAGCGCGTCGTCCTCGACGAGCTTCTCAACCTTCTCGGTCGCCCCCTGCGCGGCCTGCGCGAGGCCGATCACCTCGGCGACCTTGGTGTCCATGTTCGTCAGTTCGGCCATCGTGCCCCTTCCTCGTGAACCGATCGTGTCCGGCGGAGATGCCCGGACGGGCCGGCGGCGAAACTAGGTGACGAGCTCGCGCAGCCGCTGCGCGTAGTGCGGCGCGGACGGCTCGTCCTCGTGGCGGAAGTAGCAGTAGACCTCGACGCCCTCGGCGAGCAGGGGGCGGATCCGATCCGCCAGACTCCGGAGGTCGCCGTCGTCGTACGGCGGGTCCCGAAAGCGCAGGTAGCGGAACGACGCAGCAGCGTCGAGGTCGTCGACGCGCACGGCGTTCTCCGGGAGCGTGGCCTCGATGCCCTCCCAGGTGTCGTGCCGGAAGTCGAAGGCGATCCTCAGCGCCGGATCGACGGAGCCCAGCACGAGCTGCAGGAAGCCCTCGTCGCGGGGCGACCCCATGACCATTCGGATCGGCCCGAGCCGGTCGCCCAGCTGCCGGACGCGCTCCTCGAACGTCGCGATCTGGCCAAGCCGGTAGGCGTTCAGCTTGGGCGCGAAGCGAAAGCCCGGCGGAGTCGCCGCCGCCCAGCGCTCGAACTGCTGCTCGGCCGGCAACCGGTAACCGGTGGTGTTCAGCTCCACCGTCGGCAGTCGCTCGGCGTAGAAGCGCAGGAAGTCCGTGGGCTTGGCATCAGCGGGGTAGAAACCCGGCTTCCACGACGGGTAGGACCAGCCTGAGGTGCCGACATACGGCCCCGTTACACTCGGCGGCGTGGCGGTCACTCCCGAAGTCATAGCCCAGGGGTCGATCCCGGTCCTCGACCACGGGTTCGTCCGTCTCGACGAGGCGATGGCCGACGACCTCTCGGTGGTGAACGGCGCGCGAGTCAGCTTCGCAAGGCACAAGACCGAAATGGACGACTCCGACGCCGGGCTGATCCGTTTCCTGATGCGCGAACGGCACGGCACGCCCTTCGAGCACAACGCCTTCCGCTTCCACGTGCGCTGTCCGATCTTCGTCGCGCGGGAGTGGTTTCGACACCGTGCTTCGTCTTTCAACGAGTTCAGCATGCGCTACGCGAAGGCGACCGAGGACTTCTACGTCCCGGCACCCGAGGACGTCCGCAGCCAGGTCGGCAAGCCTGGGGCCTATACGTTCGAGCCGGTCTCCGACGAGGTCGCCGAGACGACACGCGAGGAGCTCCGCCAGGTCTACGAGACCGCGTACGGCGCGTACGAGCGCCTCGTTGAGCAGGGTGTGGCCCGAGAGCTCGCCCGCGCGGTCCTACCGGTCGGCGCCTACACCGAGTTCTACTGGACGGTCAACGCGCGGTCGCTGATGAACTTCCTGTCACTCCGGAACGCCGAAGCGGCGCAGCGGGAGATTCGCCGCTACGCGGAGGCCTGCGAGCGCTTCTTCGCCGATCGGATGCCCGTGACCCACGAAGCGTTCGTGGCGGCCGGGCGAGTAGCGCCCTAGGCTCGGGTCGTCCAGAGGACGGGCGTCTCGTGGCGGGTCTTCGCGTCCCAGCGGGTGACGACCCAGCCGTCGAAGCTCTTCAGGTTGTACGCAGCCGGCATGCGCACGGTCCGCTGACTGCGATCCGAGACGTTGAAGGTTCCGCAGGTGACGATCGGCTTTCCACGCTTCGAGAGGGAGAGCACGTAGTAGTCGCCGCCCTTGAGCGGGGTCAGCCCGCGAACGGTGAGGATCAGGGGCCAGTTGCCGTCCGCGTCCCGCTGTCCGACGTTGACGACGCCCGACGCCTCGCCGGAGCTGGTGAGTGGGGCGGTCCGCGAGATCTCGACGCCCGCCGTCTGACTGCCGCCGTCGGACTCCGAGCCGCCGACCAGGTAGCCGAGGCCGAAGGTGCCGGCGAGCACCGCGCCGACGAGCACAAGCGCCGCGCCCAGCCGCCGTCTCGGCAGCCACGAGAGCTCGCGCTCGTCCTCGGCGGGAGCTGGCTCGACGGGCGGTGCGGCCGAGGCGAGGGCCGGAGAGAGCTCGGGCGGGGGTCCAGCCTCGACGAGGAGCTCGTGGACTCGCCGGAGGCGTTCCCGCTCCTCCGGCTCCTCGACTCCGCCCACCAGCTCGTCGAAGTCGGGAGGTCGGCTCACAGGACGTCCCCGAGGAGGTCGGCGAGGCGGGCAAGACCGGTTCGCGTGCGGGTCTTGACCGTCCCCAGCGGGATTCCCAACAGGTCGGCGATCTCGGACTGCGAGCGGCCGCGCCAGTAGGCGAGCTCGATGACGACGCGCTCGTTCTCGGGCAACTCCGCCAGTGCGCGGTGCACTCGCCAGGCCACCCAGCCGGCCTCCGCGCGCTCGGCGGGCGTCTCGTCGCCGGCCTCTTCCTCGACGCCCTCGACAGGAGGCTCTCGACGCACCCGGCCATTGTCGACGATCGCGTTTCGGGCGACCGCGTACAGCCACGGCGCGCCGGGCCCGCGCTCCGGCCGGTAGCTCCCCGCGGCGCGCCAGACCGACGCGAAGGTCTCCTGCACCGCGTCCTCGGCGCGACCACGGTCGCCCAGCCTGCGGAGGGCAAGGCCGAAGACGGGCCGCGAGTAGCGGCGATAGAGGATCTCGAACGCGTTGCGGTCGCCCGAGCCGACTCGGCTGATCAGTTCGCCGTCGCTGACGTCGGACTGCACGGGCCGAATGGTTACGGCTCCACGCGCAGTCGGCAAGCGCCCGGGCGCCAAGGCCGCAAAGGAGGCGTTCATCTCTCGGGTTTACGGCGGCGTGAGCCGCATGGATTGGAGCAACCGTCCGCCGTCGACGACCAGCGTCGTCCCGGTGACGAAGTCGGCGCGCGCGAGGTAGGCAACTGCGTCGGCCACGTCGGCGGGCGAGCCGATGCGCCCGAGCAGCGTCTCGGCCGCGCGGCGCTCGAGCTGCTCGGGCTCGACGGCGACGGTTCCGGGCGCGACGCCGCAGACCCGAACCTCGGGCGCGAGGGCCCGCGCGAACACCCGCGTCAGCATCGCCTGGGCCGCCTTCGCGGCGCAGTGCGCCGCGAACGACGGCCACGGCTGATAGGCGGCGACGTCCTCGATCATGACGACGACGCCGCGCGCTTCACGGAGCGCGGGCGCGGCGGCCTGCGTGACGAAGAAGCTCCCTTTCGCGGTCGCGCCGAGCGCCGCGTCCCAGTCCGATTCCTGGACCTCGTCCAGTGGTCGAGGGATGAACCCCTCGCCTGCGGCGTTGACGAGCAGGTCGAGGCCGCCGAGGCGCTCGAGAGCGGCGCCGACGAGCGTCTGTGCTCCGGCGGCGGTCGAGAGGTCGCCGTCGGCCCGTCCGGCGGCGACGACATCCCAGCCTTCGGCCCGTAGCCGGTCGGCGATCGCCGAGCCGACACGCCCCGTTCCTCCGGTGATCAGCGCGCGCACGGCGGCAAGAACTGTAAGGAGTTGTTTGGACGCGTAAGGAGATGTTCCCGACGCGTAAGGAGTTGATTCGGATTCGGGGATTCCGGTTGCGGCCCCCATAGGTTTGGGAAATGCAGAACCAACCCTGAAACGAAGGAGGGTTCTCAGCCTATGAAGAAGGTACTTCTGCTCCTCGTCGTGATCGCCGGCGTCGTCGCGGCGACGGCCTCCCTGGCGGCGGTCACCAGGGTGGTTGCGATCAGGCCGGCCGGCTTCGCCCCGGTCACGCGAACGATTCAGACGGGTGACAGCATCCGGTGGCGGAACGACGACACCGTCAACCACCAGGTCGTCGCCGACAACGGCCACTTCGCCTCGCCGGTGCTCCGGCCGAGGCAGAGCTACACCCGGGTCTTCAACACCGCGGGCAGGTTCCCGTACCGTGACGCGCTCGAGCCCGCCGAGCGGGGAGTGATTGTCGTCCAGGGACCGCCTCCGTCGGTCTCGATCGCTCTCTCGCAGGGCGTCGTCTTCTACGGCGCGGGCATCAGGCTCACCGGCTTCGTCTCGTCGGGCGCGCCGAACCAGCGTGTCGAGATCTGGGGACGGCCGTACTACCAGGCCTCGTTCCAGAAGGTCGCCGACGTTCTCACCGTCGCCGCCGGCGGCTACGACTGGACGACCGTGCCGCAGACCTACAGCTTCTTCCAAGCCCGGTGGGGCAACCGGCAGAGCGCGATCGTCAGCGTCGGCGTCCGACCGCGGATCACGCTCATCCGACGGGCCCCCTGGTTCGTCACCTCTGCCAGGGTGGGCACGCCGCTTGCCGGGCACTGGGTCTACGTTCAGCGGCGCTCGTCGCTCAACCAGTGGGTCAACATCAAGAAGGTGCGGATCGGGAGCTCCGGCGCGCGTCGCTTCAAGCTCGACCTGCGGCCCGGCCGGCACATCCTGCGCATGTTCATGACGACGAACCAGGCGGGCCCGGGGCTGCTCTGGAGCCACAGCCGGACGATCGTCGTCAGGAAACGGCGCTAGGGGCCGTCCAAAATCGGCGCATGAGTCTGGGGGAACCGAAAGGTTCCCCCAGCGTTATGCTCGCCTCGTTACGACCTGAAAGGAGACCTTTGGCGACGCTTGCCTTCAATCACGAAGAGATCGCACCGCGTGAGCTCAAGCCCCGCCTCCACGAGCTCGACGGCATCTCGCGTGAGACCGTCGAGGCGCACTACAAGCTCTACGAGGGCTACGTCGCCAAACGGAACGAGATCCTGGGCAAGCTCGCCGAGGTCGATCTCTCGGCCGCGAACCAGGTCTACTCGGAGGTTCGCGCGCTGAAGGTCGACCTCACCTTCGCGGTCGGCGGGATCAAGAACCACGAGATCTATTTCGAACACCTCGGCGGGGACGGCGGCGCCCCCGACGGGCCGATCGAAGAGCTGATCGAGCGCGACTTCGGCTCGAGCGACGCGTGGCGCGCCGACTTGAAGGCGACCGGGATGGGCGGCCGCGGCTGGGCGTGGACTGCCTACGACTGGGACGAGGGCCGGCTCTTCAACTACCTCGGAGACACCCAGAACACCTACCCGATCTGGAACGCGACGCCGCTCGTCGCGCTCGACGTGTACGAGCACGCGTACTTCCTCGACTACCAGACGGACCGCGCGTCCTACATCGACGCGTTCTTCGCGAACCTCGACTGGGCCACCGTCAACAACTGGGTTAGCGGGTACGCGATTCCGCTGCGCTGAATCGCTTCGCTGAAAGTCTCGCGACTTTCAGCGACCCTATCGAGACCGGGCTCGGGCTTCGCCCGAGCGCGGCCCACCTTCGAAGCTGCACTTCCTTATCTAGGAGCCCGACCGGCGGAACGGGCTAAGCCCGTTCCGCGGCGAGAGGTCTACGCGGCGAGCCAGCTCCTGAGGTCGGTGTGATGCGCCCCGTCGTCCTTGCCTGCCAAGTCCGCTCGGATCTCGCCAACCGTTCCGTAGCGCTCCGCGACGACGTCGTGCGTGTGGATCGTCTCCAGGTTGACCTGCCGCGAGTAGAGGAAGTCCGCGTCGTCGAGTGCCGGGTGGGCGTCGAGCGCTCCCTGAAGCGCGAGCCGTACCGAGTCCTCCGCGAAGCGCGGCTGCAGGTGCGCGTGCTCGACCACGAAGAGCTCGTCGGGCCGCTTGAGCAGCTCGTAGACCGGCGAGCTCATCGAGGACTCGACGATCTCCACGAGCTGCTCGGCGTTGACCTTCGACTCGGTTCCGACGTACAGCGTCCCCCGGCCGCGCTGGTTGTGCGTCGCCAGCGGGACGAGCTCGAGGATCCGCTCGACGTCGCCCTCGCCGAAGCCGGCGTCGAGGAGCCGCGCCGTTGCCGCGTTGCGGACGAGACCCTGCGCGCACGGACACGCGTTGATCCCGGCAGCCTCCACGCCGACCACCCGCCGGACCCCGCGAGCACTCGCCGCCGCGACACCGATCAGCCCGACCATCTCCTGTGTTGCCAGGTCGGTCACCGGCGTCCGCCGCTCGATCGGGTACCGCGCCACGATCCGCGTCTCGGCGCGGGCAGCGCCCTGTCGCTCGACGATCTGCTCAGCGATGTGGGCGGCCAGCTCCTCGACGAGGAACGCCTCCTCCAACACGACGCGCTCGATCGCCTCCTCGAACAGCTCGGGGAACCGCGACATGTGGACGCCCTTCTGGGCGCCGTGGAGGTCGACGGTGCAGTCGATCTCGGCCGCGATCAGCTTCTCGTTCGCGCCGTACCGGATCCTGATCGCCTTCGACGCCCCCCGGACGCCGGCGTGGGAAAGACCCAAGCGGACGTCCGGCTCGGAGGCCTGAAGATCGTCGGTGAGAACGTGACGCAGATCGGTCATCGGTAGATAATGCGGACCGTAGCAGCGAGAAAACAGTGGCCCCACCGACGTTTGCCCAGCTGGTTTCGCTCGCCTGCCACGACCTCAGGACGCCGCTGGCAACGGCATCGGGGTTCGCGCGCACGCTCGAGCGGGTCGATGGCCTCGGCCAGCCTGCCGGACGCTACGTCGAGATGATCGCCGCCGCCTCCGACCAGATGGGAGAGCTCCTCGACCTGCTCAGCGCCGGAGCCCGCATCGAGGACGGTCGCTTCGAGCCCCAGCCGCAACCCTCGCACACCCGCGAGCTCGCCGATGCGGCCGCCCAGCGTCTTCCGGACGGAGTGGCATCGGTTGCCGGCGAGGGCACGGCGGTCGAGGTCGACCCGAAGTGGACGGCCGTCGCGCTCGGCGCGGTCGCCGAGGCCGCCCGGCGCCACGGTGGGCTCGAACAGATCTCGCTCGCCGCCGAGGGATCCACGATCGTGATCTCGCCGATCGTCGCCGAAGCGGGGGAGATCGCAACCGGCGACGACCTGCGCGACTTCTCCGCAGCGGTCGGCGCGCGGGTCCTTCAGGCGTCCGGAGCGGCCCTCGAGCTCGACGGCGACCGGCTGGGCGTGCGCTTCCCCGAGCCGTAGCAGCCAGCGCCGACAATGCGTAACAGATATGTTACGCATTGTGGAAGCGGCAGCGGCGATCTCCGATCCGATCAGGCGGCGCGTGCTCGAGCTCGTCCGCGACCGCGAGCTTCCTGCCGGCGCGCTGGCGGCCGAGTTCGATGTCAGCCGACCCGCCGTCTCTCGCCACCTCCGTGTCCTTCGCGAAGCGGGGCTCGTCCACGAGCGACGAGCGGGCCGGCAGCGTCTCTACCGCGCGGATCCTGAGCCGCTGGCGGAGGTCCGCGAGTGGCTCGACGGCTACTGGAGCGGGCGGCTGGATGCCCTGAAGCGACTTGCTGAGGAGGAGCGATGACCGACGACGTGACGCAGGCCGTCGACGTGGATGCGCCGCGCGATCGTGTCTGGCAGCTGTTGACCGATCCCTCCGAGTTGCCGCGCTGGTGGCCGGACGCGGCGGAGCTGGAGCCCGGCGTCGGCGGTCGGATCGTCCTCAACTTCGGGCCCGGCGCCGTCTCCGGGGAGATCACGCGGTGGGAGCCGCCGGCGGCGCTCGGCTTCACCTGGGAGGCGTCGAACATGCCGGGCGTCCAGCTGCACGTCGCCTTCACGGTCGAGGACCTGGGCGAGGGCCGCTCGCGTGTCAGCGTCGTCCACTCGGGCTTCGAAGCGGCGCCGGCCGAGGCGCGAGAGGCAGTCGTCGACGGCTGGGAGCGCTTCCTGCCCCGCCTGGCCCAAGCAGCCTGAAAGGAGTTGCGATGAACATCGAGATCACGAAGCAGATCGACGCCGCGCCGGAGCGGGTCTTCCGCGCGTTGACCGACGCCGACGAGCTGAGCAGCTGGTGGACGTCGAGCGCCGAGTCGGACCCGCGTACCGGCGGCGAGTACGTGCTCCGGTTCGAGTTCGAGGACGAGGCCCGGAACCACACCTACTCCGGGCAGTACGAGGAGGTCGTGGCCGACAAGCGCGTCCGCTACCCCTGGAACGGCGTGTTCGGGGAGACGACGGTCGAGTTCGCCCTCGGTCCCAGCAACGGCGGAAGCGAGCTCCGACTGACCCACACGGGCTGGAGCGCAGACGCCGCGAATGCCCGGCAGGCTCACGACGAGGGCTGGCGGTTCTTCCTCGACAACCTGGAGCGGTACCTCACCGGCGGCGAGGACGGGCGCGCCGCGATGGGAATGAAGACGTCTAGCGCAGGAGCTTCGACAGGCGCCGGTCCTTGAGGATCCGGCCGCCGGTCTGGCAGGTCGGGCAGTAGTAGATCGTGTGCTCCTCGAAGTCGACCTGCGCGATCGGCGTCCCGCACACGTAGCAGGGCTCCGCGAGCTGCTTGTGGACGCGATACGTCCGTGTGTCGCTCGCGCCGCGCTCGCGGAGCTCGAGGCCCCGTTCCAGCTCAGCGTCGATTGCCTCCGCGAGGCGCTCGATCTCCTCGTCGCCAAGCTCCTTCGTCAGTGCGTACGGGGATAGCTGTGCGCGGTGGAGGATCTCGTTCGCCCACGCCCGCCCGATCCCCGCGATCACCCGCTGGTCGCGCAGGAGCGAGTGGAGCCGGCGCGACTCGTCGGCGCAGATCTCGGCGAGGCGTTCGGCTCCGATCCCGTACGCCTCGGGGCCGAGGTGCTCGAGCTCGGCCTCCGCCTGCTCGGGCGTCAGGAGCCAGACGCCGGCACGCTTCTTCGCTCCCGCCTCGGTGAGCACCAACTGCGCGCCGCCCTCAAACGCGATCCGTAGCGCGGGCTTCTTCGGCCCGTCCTTCCCGGCCTCGAGGTACTTGAGGCGGCCGGCGGTCATCAGGTGGACGAGCAGGACGAGCTCGTCGTCGTCGGTCGGGAAGAGCAGACGCTTCGCGCGCCGTTCGGCGCCGGCGAAGCGCCGGCCGTCGAGCGTCGACAGCGGCGGGTCATAGGTCTTCAGCGTCGCGATGTGCGCGGGGCCGGCCTTGGCAACCGGGAACGCGCTGACGGGACCGTCGAGCTGACGGCGCCACGCTTCCATCTCCGGAAACTCGGGCAACTACTGTCCTTTCATGGCCGACCCGATCACGGTAGCCGTCCGCCGCGGCGAGGTGGTGGAGTCGCGACACCGAGCGCACGCCGTCGCCGTCCAGGACGGCACGGTGATCGCGGAGGCCGGTGACGGTGGCCTGGTCACGTTCATGCGCTCCGCGGCGAAGCCGATCCAGGCGCTTCCGCTCAGCCGAGCGAGGCCGGAGCTGGAGGAGGAGGCACTCGCGATCGCCTGCGCTTCGCATCAGGCGCTGGCGGTGCAGCTCGACGCCGTCCGCCTGCTGCTGGCGGCTGCCCCGGCCGGCGAGGACGGGCTCGAGTGCGGTCCGGCCGGCTACCCGCCGGAGCGGGTCAAGCACAACTGCTCCGGCAAGCACGCCGGCATGCTCGCGCTCTGTCGCGCGCACGGCTGGGACTCGCCCGGGTACCGGCTGGCCGACCACCCGTGCCAGCGCGCCATGCTGACCGAGATTGCGCGGGCCGCCGACGTGGCCGAAGACGAGCTCGCGACCGCCGTGGACGGGTGCGGCGTCGTCACGTTCGCTCTGCCGCTCGAGCGGATGGCGTTGGCGTTCGCGCGCCTGGAGCGACTCGACGGCGGGGACCGGGTGGCGGCGGCCATGCGCGCTCACCCGGGACTGATCCGGGGCCCGGGCGGGGTCGACACGGTGCTCATGCGCGCGCGGGAGGGCTGGATCGCGAAGGGCGGCGCCGACGGCGTCATGTGCGCGGCCGGGCCGAGCGGGCTCGGCGTCGCAGTGAAGGTCGAGGACGGTGCGGGGCGAGCCGTCGGGCCAGCCCTGGCGTCCTTCCTCGAGACCGTTGGCTACCCGGTCAACAAGCTCGAGACGATGCCCGTCACGAACAGCCGAGGCGAGGTTGTGGGCGAGGTCCGCGCGGAGTAGGTCGCCCGAGAGCAACGACGATCCGCCGCCGGAGCGCGGCTTCGCCGCGCGGGAGGCTCGCAGACGCCAACAACGAGCGAAGAGGCGAGCCAGAAGCCGGCTCCGACCACGCGAGAGCAGCGAGCCCGTCCGGAAGGAGCGGGCTCGTGGGGGAACCAGGGGTTCCCCAACGTGTGAAAAAAGTGTTGGCCCCCTGTGGGTCCCGTTGTAGTATCGAGCCGCCCGGAGTGCAGTCGGCCGGCGGTACCGGCTCTCTTCGTGTAACGAGGTCGAACCTCCCCGGTCCCAGCACGACGAGAGAAAGCGAGGCCCCTGTTGCTCACGGTCGACATCTCGCTCCCCGACGTCGAAGAGCTTCACAAGCTCGTTCAGGACGGACAGGAGAAAGGGTTCCTCACCTACGACGAGATCGTGTCATCGCTCGAGGAAGTCGAGCTGAGCAAAGAGCAGATCGAAGACTTCTACACCTACCTCATCGACCACTCGATCGAGCTGCACGAAGGGGAGCAGCACAAGCACCCGCCGCACGAGCAGCCGGCGCTCGCCGCCGAGGACGAGACCAACGTGAAGGCGCCGAAGCTCGACCTGACCGTCGAGCCGTCGCTGGACTCGCTGCGGCTCTACCTGCGCGAGATCGGCAAGGTGCCGCTGCTCACCGCCGACCAGGAGGTCTACCTCGCGAAGCGGATCGAGCGCGGCGACATGATCGCGAAGACGCAGATGATCGAGGCGAACCTGCGGCTGGTCGTCTCGATCGCCAAGGGCTACCTCGGCCGGGGGCTGTCCTTCCTCGACCTGATCCAGGAGGGATCGCTGGGCTTGATCCGGGCGGTCGAGAAGTTCGACTACCGCAAAGGGTTCAAGTTCTCGACCTACGCGACGTGGTGGATCCGCCAGGCCGTGACGAGGGCGATCGCGGACAAGGCCCGAACGATCCGGATCCCCGTGCACATGGTCGAGAAGCTGAACAAGGTCGTGCACATCGAGCGGCAGCTGGTCCAGCGTCTTGGGCGTGAGCCGCAGCCGGAGGAGATCGCCGCCGAGCTCGAGATGTCGACCGAGGAGGTCAGGGAGATCCTGCGGATGTCGCAGCTCCCGGTCTCGCTCGAGAAGCCGATCGGCGAAGAGGAAGAGTCCGAGCTCGGTGACTTCGTCGAGGACGATACGGTCGAGTCCCCGTTCGACACCGCGTCGCTCACGCTCCGCCGCGAGGACGTCCAGCGCGCGCTCGATTCGCTGCCGGACCGCGAGCGGAAGGTGATCGAGCTGCGTTTCGGGCTCCTCGGCCACCAGCCGTTCACGCTCGAGGAGGTCGGCCGCGCCTTCGGCGTCACGCGCGAGCGCATCCGCCAGATCGAGAACAACACGCTCAAGCGCCTGGAGACGCTCCCCGAGGCCCAGGGCCTGAAGGACTGCGTCAGCTAGAGGACGGCGCGTCGCCGGGCCCAACGCGCCCGAGCGGCATGAAGAGGCGGCAGTGGGGGCACTTGACCCCGGCCTGCTGGGTGTTCGCCGAGAGGATCTCGGCCTCGAATGTCTTGCCGCAATGCACGCAGACGACGTTCTGAAGCTCGGAGCGGCGACTCACTCCTCCGACGCTAGCAGCAGGCGTCAGGCGGCCAGTCGAAGCTCAGTGAGCTCGTTCGCCTCCGTGACGATGACGCGGCGGTGGAGCTGGATCGCGACCGCCCCGTCCGGTCGCAGAGCACACCTGCAGGCGTCGAGCAGCCGCCGGTAGTGCCCGAGCCCGTCGCCCGGCGCGAAGCAGGCCTCTACCGGCTCGCCCGCCAGCTCGGGCCGTTCGGCCCGAAGGCTGTCGGGGAGATACGGCAGGTTGGCGACGACGAGATCCAGGTCGCCTGGAACGCCCTCGAGCAGATCGGACTGGACGACGTCGATGCGGTCCTCGAGTCCATGACGAGACACGTTCGCGCGGGCGAGCGTGACGGCGGCGCCGCTCGTGTCGGTCGCCCAGATCCGTGCTCCGGCCACGCGGAGGGCGAGCGCGACGGCAATCGCCCCGGAGCCGGTCCCGACGTCGGCGACGCGTACTGCGCGATCGCCGAGTCGGTCGGCGGCCACGTCGACCAGCCGTTCCGTCGCGCTGCGGGGCACCATCACCTCGCCGGGCGCGCTGAGCAGGCGGATGCCGCTGAAGGGTGTCTCGGTCATTTCCGTTCTTGTGTCGGCAGGCGCGCGGTTCTTACTTACGTTTTCGGGTAAGAAGACACCGCGCGTCGACACGAAGCAGGGGATGCGACCAGGAGGCAACGGTGAAGAGCTATGAGCTGGTGATCGTCGGAGGGGGGCTCGCTTCAGCCCGGGCGATCAAGTCGTTCCGCGAGTCCGGAGGCGAGGGCTCGATCGTCCTCATCTCCAAGGACGCGACGCTGCCCTATCACCGCCCGCCGTTGTCGAAGCGGTTCCTCCGCGGCGAGACCGACGAAGAGCCGCTCGTCGAGGACGAGGCGTTCTACGCCGACCACGGCGTCGAGGTGATGCTCGAGACCGAGGTCTCGCGCATCGACACCCGAGAGCGATCCGTCGAGCTCGCGGACGATCGATTCGCTTACGGGAAGCTCCTCCTCGCCACGGGCGCCTGGCCGCACACGCTCCCCGTCCCCGGAGCCGACCTCGAGCAGGTGTTCACGCTCCGCACGGTCGCGAACTCGAAGACGATCCGAGCCGCTGCGGAATCCTCGGAGCGCGCCGTCGTCGTCGGCGCCGGCTTCATCGGCATGGAGGTCGCGGCGTCCCTGCGCCAGCTCGACAAGCAGGTCTCGCTCGTCCACCTCGGGCGCTGGCTCTTCGACCAGCTCGGGGTCGAGCAGCTGAGCGACGAGCTGGCCGCGCTGTACGAGTCGAAGGGCGTCGAGCTCGTCCTCGGGAACGAGGTCGACTCGTTCGAAGGGAACGGGAGCCTCCGGGCCGTGACGACCAAGAACGGCCGGCGGGTCGAGGCGGACTTCGCCGTCGTCGGGATCGGCGTCGCGCCGGTCACCGACTTCCTCGACGGGAGCGGGATCGAGGTCGACGACGGCATCGTCGTCGACCAGCGCTTCGAGACGAACGTCCCCGAGGTGTATGCCGTCGGCGACGTCGCCCGCTTCTACGACCCGCTCTTCGGGAAGCGGCGCCGGATCGAGCACTGGTCGAATGCGAACTACCAGGGCACGGAGGTCGGCAAGGTCCTCGCCGGGACCGGTGACGGGTACGACCGGATCTCGGAGTTCTTCACGGAGATCTTCGGCATCACGATCAAGGTCTTCGGCGACGCGCGGCGGGACGCACAGGTCGAGGTCCACGGCTCGCTGCTCGAGAACAACATGTACGCGCTCTACGGCGACGAGAACGAGGAAGTCATCGGCGCGCTCAGCGTCGGCCAGTCGGAAGAGGTCGAGGACCTGCTCAGGCGCCAGATCGGCAGCCGCGCGCCGCTGCGCGAACTGACGCCCTAGTTTCCAGGCTCATGGGGCAGGCTGAAGCCTGTCCCCATCAACTACTGAGAGTACTCATCGGCGACGGCGAGCGCCTCGTCGAGGATCGCGATCCCCTCGTCGAGCTCGTCGGTCGTGATGTTCAGCGGCGGGCAGACCATGACGACGTTCCAGTGCGTCATCAGGTAGAGGCCGCGCTCGAGCGCGGCTTTCGCCGTCCGGGCCACGGGTGCGAAGTCCTCGCCGGTGGCGTTGAAGGGGACGAGCGGTTCGCGGGTCTCGCGGTTGCGGACGAGCTCGAGTCCCCAGAAGCACCCGAGGCCGCGGACGTCGCCGATCGAGGGGTGCCGGTCCTGGAGCCCGCGCAGGCGCTCCTCGAACTCCGGGCCCATCTCGGCCGCGTGCTCGACGATCCCCTCCTCGCGGAAGGCCTCGATCGAGGCGACCCCGGTGGCGCAGGCCAGCGGGTGGCCGCTGTAGGTGAGGCCGCCGGCGAAGTACTTGTCGCGGACCCAGTCGGCGATCCGCTGGGACACGATCATCGCGCCGAGCGGCACGTAGCCCGAGTTGATCCCCTTGGCGACGGTGAGGATGTCCGGGACGACGTCCCAGTTCTGACAGGCGAACCACTTGCCCGTCCGGCCGAAGCCGGCCATGACCTCGTCGCAGATGAGCAGAACGCCGAAGCGGTTGCAGATCTCGCGGATCGACTGGAGGTAGCCGTCCGGTGGGACGATGATCCCGTTCGTCCCGACCACGGTCTCGAGAATGACCGCGGCGACGGTGTCCGGCCCCTCGTACATCAGGATCTCCTCGAGGTGCGGGCCGCCGGTGCAGACCGGGCACGGATCCGGATGCCCGGCGGGACAGCGGTACGTGTAGGGATCGAGCATCCGCACGACGCCGGGAATCCCGGGCTCGACCGGCCAGCGCCGCGGGTCCCCCGTGAGGGTGATCGCGCCGGCGGTCGCGCCGTGGTAGGAGCGGTAGCGCGCGATGATCTTGTGGCGGCCGGTGTGCCAACGGGCGAGCTTTATCGCGGTCT